>TARA_R100001443_G_scaffold2193_1_pt1 | contig 30601 bp, 31 predicted proteins | sample TARA_R100001443 | Tara Oceans TARA_R100001443 (sample SAMEA2622142) | marine metagenome | biome: marine biome (ENVO:00000447); feature: deep chlorophyll maximum layer (ENVO:xxxxxxxx); material: "saline water (ENVO:00002010), including plankton (ENVO:xxxxxxxx)" | depth 50 m
AATCTTTGCATTTACAATACCACCCGGAAGTACCGGACCTACTGGGCCGACCGGACCTGCGGGGCCGCCCGGACCTACTGGGCCTACGGGACCTACGGGACCTACCGGAACGGCAGCCGGTTTTGGTACGCCTACGGTAGCGAGTGGCCCGCTAGCAATTGCATCTAGTGGACCTGCGACTGCTAAGGTTTTTGCCTTTACAATCCCGCCCGGAGATACAGGCCCAACTGGGCCGCCGGGTTCGACAGGACCTACAGGACCTACGGGACCGAATGGGCCGACCGGACCAAGTGGCGGAACAGGACCTACGGGACCTACCGGCCCTACAGGACCTACTGGTGTAACAAGCGGAACACAATCATTTTCGGGAGAAAAAACATTTAGTGATGGGGTAAAACTAAATGAAGGTATGGTAGTTAGTCTTAACAGCACTACTACTCTTAACACAAACTATGCGGGTAAATATATTATAGTAACAGCAACAGCCACAATGAATCTCCCTGCTAGTCCGGCAGCAGGTGAACAATATCTTATTTTTAGTGATACGACAGGTACAGTTACAATAGATTCTAATGGTTCTGATACAATGAATGGTTCTACTACTAATCAACTAATAACAACAAGATATAAGTCTAAAACATTTATAGCCGTAGATGCTAGTACATGGATAGTTATAGGGTGATAAAATGTGGATTGGTATTTTAGGAACAATAGCCCAAGATGCCGCAGGTGTTCCACCTACCGCTTGCTCTATTGCTACTGCGGTAAATAATGCAGGTAATAATACAGATGATGCCGCTTGGGTTAGTTCGGGTTCAGGGTGTCCGGGTGCAGATGCTATGCACAGCATATCCCAAACAGGAACAAGTAGTGGTTGGTCTAGTGCTGATAGTGGTACTACAAGAGAATATACTCATTCTGCACCTGTTGATGCTATTTTGCCTTTTAATGGTTGTGCATCAGTAGACCAAATAAAAATTAAAGGATATATTAGAGCAACAAACGCAACAAGTTTTGCTTGGAATTGTACGATTGACTCTTCTAGTCTAAGTAATTCTTGTTCGGTTTCTATGGGTACTAACTCAACAGCACAGGATTGCACAGGTACTACTGATGCTAATACTTGTACTATGACTTTTGGTGGTGGTAGGGGTGGCCTTGCCGGACCTGCTGCGGGAGATGAGTTAAAACTTTTAGTTAGAGCAACGGCTACTAATTCTAGTGGTACTACTACAATATCCCCTAAAGTAAGAATAATTTATGATTATGTGAGTTGATTAATATGGCAGAAAGACAAAGAGTAATTTTACCGGAAGGAACATCGGGAGACTTCGCAATAAGACATTTTACAATGCAGACTACAGATTATATGTGGGAAACTTATGTAAATATGAAAAACGAAACAGCAGAAGAATATACAGTATTAACTAAAGAAGGGTGCAGTATGCCTATTATGCAAGATTCTTACGCTGAATATAGAGAACATCAATGGCTTTGGGATAATGCAACAGGAGATGTGTTAATTGGTGGTCTAGGGATAGGTTTGGTGCATCAAACATTAATTGATAATCCTAATGTTACTTCTGTAACTATAATAGAAAACAGCCAAGATGTAATTGATTTAGTTTGGGATAACTGCGTTAAAGATGATACTTTTACCTTAATAAAAGCAGATATAGAAACTTGGAATCCACCGGCAGATTCTTCTTGGGATGTAGGTTGGTTTGATACTTGGGTTTATGACAATCCATTAACCATGAAAGCATACAAAGAATTAATGGAAGAAAGATATGGTAGTTATGTAACTAATATTGGTAGTTGGTGGGCTTAGATACTCCTTAAATACCCTATGATGTAATGGTGGTATATGTCAGAAATGATGAAACATCCCGCATGGATAATGTGGGAAGAAGCGTTGAGTGAAGAATTAGTGAATGAAATAATCGAGGCAGCAAAAGAAGCAGAGCCTAAAAAAGCCTCTACCTTTAGAACAGGAGAAGGCAAAGAAGATGGACATAGAAAGACACAAATAAGGTGGCTACAAGATGAAAAATACAAACCTCTTACAGAACAAATGATGTGGTATATAGAAAAAGCCAACGAACATTTTAACGTAAAAGTATCTTATCTGCCTCCTTTACAATTTACAGAATACAAAGATATAGGTTATCATTATGGTATGCACCATGATATTGACTGGAACAGACAAGACGGAATGCATAGAAAGATAAGCATTGTCGTACAATTATCAGACCCCGAAGATTATGAAGGTGGCGAATTAACATTTAGTCATACTCAAAATCCCGACCCAGTAGCACTCGCTAAGAAAGGTACAGTAATATGTTTCTTATCATACTTTGAACACGGAGTTGCACCTATTACTAAAGGTAATAGGACAAGTCTAGTAGGGTGGGCCGAAGGCCCACGTTGGGAGTGATTTTTTTGGTAGTAAGAACAGGAAAAATAGTGTATATTGCACCCGAAAAGTCATATACAAATGTAAACATTGAAGAGACACCTCATGGGTTCAAGATTTACCGAAGGGGTAGTGAAAGAGCATTTACTGTTATACCACACTCAGCAGTTAAACAAATAATATACGATAGAGAGGAATAAAAATGAATAACACAACAGCAGAAACGTGCGTAAACGCACTAAACGAAACAATAGATTGCATACCCTTAGAATCATCTTCATTATTAGATGATATAGAATTAATACTGTTATCTTTAGCAGCATTAGTAGGTATAGGTGTATTTTTGTACAAAAAATACCTAGTATTAAGTGCTGATGGAAAAATAACATTAGACGAATTATTAGATTCAGTAGATGAGGTTAAGGAGAAAGCCGAAGAAGCAAAAGAAGAAATAGAGAAAATAGAAAAAACTCTTGATTCACATAATGTTTCTGAACTAAAAGAAAAATTGAAAGAGGCAGGTCTTTCAGTTAAAGGCAAAAAGGCAGACCTTGTGGCTCGATTAGAAGCACACATGGGTGAGGCTTAGTGTCAGACGACGTAATATCTTTAAGATTAGATAACTTAGAGAATGTAACCGAAAGACATGAAAGGTTGATAGAACAACTTGTGCAGTCTCAAGTAAATATGCAAACAGGGCTTGCTAAGGTGGCTACTGAATTAGAAATAACTAACGGCCTAATAGGTACTTATATGGCTAATATGCAAAAAATTATATTTACCTTAATAGCAATAGTAGCAGGTGCTATGGGAATATCTACACAAATGTGATTATATGGCTAGTGAACGCGAAAGATGGAATCAATGGATAAGTCATTTGTCTGCAACTAGCGGCAATACAGCCGTAAAAGTTAGTAATATTGAAAAGACACTTGAAAAATATCAAACCAAAAGTATGCGTATGCATTGGATAACGCAGATATTAGTAATAGGAGTGATTGGTTTAAATGGTATATTATTGTTCTACAAGTGATGTCGGACTTAGATTGGGTCTTAACTCAGCACAAAGAGTACAGGCAGGTAATACTTTACAAGTAGCAATTCGTAGGGCTTCTATTGAAATAGAACAAGTCTATAACGACTACGGTAGGTCTAATCCTAGTGTTACAGAGACTACCGCTAACGGTGCTGTATCAGTAGGTGCTACGACTATAACACTAACAAGTGCAAGTGCATTCGCTACTTCCGGTAGCGGCAACATTGACGGTGATACAATATCTTGGACTGGTAAATCTAGTAATGATTTAACAGGTGTTACAGGAGTTTCTATTGCACACGCAAGTGGCGTTACTGTTCAACAAGGTGAGTTTGCACACGTTCTTAGAGAAATATGTGCAGATATAGCAGCAGCATATTACATGGAAGATGAATCCACATTTCACGAAGGTGGTGATACTCTAAGAGGAAATGTACTTAGAGAAAGGGGAGTAAATAACCTTACAAGATTGGCTCATCTCGGAAGTTTTTCTTGAGGTAATTATATGGCTAATCTAAAAAAACAATTTAAGGTAAAACAAGAAAAGAAAGGTGCAGTTTTTATTAGTGGTGAAAATTATGTTCATCCGGGTTGGGTCAGATTAGGAACAATGACTAAAGCAAGAAGTAATTACTCTAAACTATTAGGGCAAAATATAAACAATTTTAAAAGCCAAATACAAAAATTAGAAGATAAAACTTGGTTTGAATTAAGTCAAAATAATATTAGAGATGGTAGACCTTTAACAAAACAAGATAAAAGATACTTAAAACAAAACAAAGACAATAGCCGAATAGGTGCTGCGGGTTTCAGAAACGCTCAACAAGCAAATATGAGAAGTTTATTTACCGCACCCGGATATATGCCGGGAACAGAAATTAAATTAAAAAGCGGAGCAACAGCCGAGGCTACATCATCGGCTAAATCAAGAGAAGCATGGAATAGAGTATTAAGAAAACAAAGAGCAGCCTCTAATTTAAGACAAGCGCGTTTTGGTTTTAAAGCAGGTGGTAGAATAGATAGAAGTAAACCTAAATACCCAAAACTTCTTAGAAATAAAGAATACAACTTAAGTTTTAAGGCTTTTTTCGATAAATCGGCTTTTATCAAACAATCTACTTATTTGACAGAAGGAGTGTATATGGTATCTAAGGCTTTTTTGGGTGATATAGTACATAGAACGGTAGTAGAAACAAGAAGAGAGATAAATAGTAGACCCGGAACAAGTAAAAGCAAGCATTTTAAAAAGAAATCAAGATGGGGTCATACAGATGTACCTACAGGAGAAGATAGTATTACTTCTTTTCAAAGAGGTACAGGCCATAAATTAACAGGTGATGCTATAAGTAGAATTGCTAGGTCTTTGTACGGTAATTTAGTAGAAGAAAAAGGCGAAGGAACACAAAAATATTCAAGATATATTTCTTTCATTATAGGTTCTTTTGATGAAGGAGATAGCACTACAAGACCTACTGGTGCGAGAGGTAGTAGAATGAACAAAGGCGGCAAATCTTTGACAGAATTGCGAGAAAACACTCAACAACCATTTAGAGTTAGGCCAAATGTACGGCCTTCTCCTAAATCCGATACTGCTGCATATTTTTTAGGTAAAGGTACAAGATTTAATAGAAGGCAAGGTATGAGTGGCAGAACATTTAGAAAACAATTAAAGAGGCAGTAAATATGGCAGTAGCGACAACAACACAGTATTGGAATAGTAGAATGAACGGTACAAACCCAACAGCATTGACAGGTCATTTCCAAGATTCTTGGACTGCTGTTTCGGGTAGTGGTACTGCTTCTAATGGGAATTGGGTTGTAACAAACGGTACTTACCTTATAACACCTACAACTCATACAGCATACACATTCGTTGCGTGTTTATCTTATACTACTGCACCCGATAATGATGAAGTTCTTGTAAAGTTAGATAACGGTACACACAAAGTAGAAGTAAAAGGTACTGGTAACGGTACTTCACTAAAATTAGTAGGTGCTACAACAGTTACAGTAAGTGATTTAGATTTACTTTTAACGGAAAATAACCCAGTACCTTTAGTTTTGCGTTTAACTTTAGATGCAACAGGGGCGGCTAAAATGTATGTACATGAAATTATACAGGATGATGACGCAGAAGATATTTTTAGCAGCGTTACAGGTGCTAGTGGTTCATCAAAAATTATACAATGGGGAAATACAACAGGTAATGTAAAATGGTCTAACGTATATTATTCTAAGTTTGGTGCGTTTACCCCCGAACAATTAATGACAAGTGATTTCGCACAAGACGCAGTACCTAGAATGGGTATTGCTATTGTAGATTTATTAAAAAATACACAAAAAATATATTTAAAAACACAAGTTTCCGATGCTAATATAGTATATGGTTACGACATATCTTCAAGAATGCTAAATAGATATACTACGCCTAACATACATATTGTTGTTACGGGTCTTGATTCTCCACAGTTTGAAGCATTATCCGGTTCTAAGATAAAACAAAATTATGATGTAGAAATATATGTTACCACTAAAGGTACTAATTACGAAAATGCTTACAGACAAGGTTTAAATATTATAGGTGAAGTGTTTGACGAATTATACGTCAATACTGGTGTTTTAGGTACTACTGATAGCCTTGTGTCATATAGTGCAGAATTAGATACTAAAATGGATGATGACGAAACGGTATGTGTGCATACTTTGACTTTGACATATATGCGTTTGTTAGATATGCGACATAGATAATAATATTGATAAGAGACTCGGTTCGTTCTACACACACATAGAGGTAATAATATGGCGACAGAGTTCTTAAATAGGTATATTTCAATAGAAAAAGAGACTACATACGGTTCAGAACCTTCCGGTACACAAACATTTGGTGAGATTGATGATGAATCAATTTCAATGAACTTTGAGATGCTAGGTAGGTCAGATATAAGCAGACAGCAATCAAGCAAAATGGTAACAGGTACAGAGTATTCCGAGGGCGGAATAAACATGGCTGTACAAGTAGATGATTTCTTCGGAATGCTACTACACGGTATTTTACCGGATGATACAGTATCGGGTAGCGGTGCTACTTCAAAACATTCATTAGAGCAAGCATTTTTTGGTCTTAACAAAAGAACAAGTAATACAGCACTAGCAAACGAAGGTGTATTTTCTGCAAGTACGTCTTACGCTATTGGTGATTACGTTATTTACAATGATGAATTATACAGATTTATCGCAACTCATTCCGCAGGTGCTTGGGATGCAGCAGACGCATACAAAATTATCTATCCTTCTTTTACCCTAAGAGTAGGTAGAGAAGCAAAAGAACACACATACACAGGTATGATGCTTAACAGTATGTCTTTAACTGCTAACGTAGGAGAATACGTTATGGCTAGTTTTGATTTCGTAGGAAAATCAGAATCCGCTACATCTGCATTACAAACAAGTACAGTTCTTTATGATGGTGTTGCTTTAGACGCACTACATTTCGCTAACGGTACAGTAAAGTTTGACAACGGTACAGACGGATTAGGTTCAGCAACAGCAAAGGTAAAGGGAGTAAACCTAAGTATTTCTATGAACAGAGATACAGATAACTCATACGGTCTAGGTAGCAGTACTTACAGACACGCACCTGCTTCACAACAAATGGAAATTACAGGTAGCATTGACTTTAACGAAGTTGTTTACACAGCAGCAGCAGAAGAACCTACCTATGATACTTTAATCGCAGAAGATGGTTTATCCTTTGAGGACCCGCAATACAACGGTAACTCTATTATGCAGTTAGTCTTTACTGATGACGAATCAACACCTTCTAATCTTACAATTAACCTATACCACTTAAGGTTTGAAGCCCCTACTGCTAACGTAAGCGGTAGAGATACAAACACAATGTCTGTAAACTTTACAGCATTAGTAAATCCACTACTAGGAAAAGCAATTGACATGAGTATAGCAGGTACAGGCGTAGATGATGGTAGCGGTGCGCCATCAGCATACTGAGGTGAATAAGTATGGCTAACAATGGTGGTACAGTAATAGCAGACAAAACAAAACTAAAAGTCAATGCTTTTACAGGAACAGCAGCAGAAGTACAAACGGCATTTAGGGCTGCAATAGCCAACAATGACGTAGTAATTTCTTGTGATACTACAAGAAAGAAAGACAGTAATTTCATTACATTAACCGTAGTATGGATTGATGTAGCATAAATATAAGGTGAGAAAATGGAAACATACGAAGATAAAGAAGGAAACATTTGGTCTAAAGAAATGAAAGATGGTAGATTGGTTGAAAAACTTATCGAAAGAAAAAAGAAAGCAGCACCAAAAAAGAAGGCTACTAAAAAATCTAAGAAAGAGTAAGGTGTTACAATGAGAGTATTGGTCGCAACAGACGATATAGAAGTTTTGGCCGCAGCACTAGGGCAGCATTCTTCCGAAGAAGTGTTTTGGTGGGCTAACGAAGCAGATAGAAAAGCAGGTTATCGTCTTGGTTTAATGAAAGGACACATTGTGGCTAATACTACCTTAACAAGAGATGAAGCAATTGATTTAGGATGGGATAAAGTAATGAAAGCATTACCCCGTTCTTTTACCCCAAAAGTAGATGAAGAAGAATGAATGATAGGAATACTTTCATAAACACTTTAGGCGTTTGGGAGATTAAAGAAGATGGAACTATCCGTCTGATAAGTGAGGCTGAGCCGCCAAAAGAAAGAAAAAAGAGTGATAAATATGCCAGTACTAAAAAAAGAAATAGAACTAAATGATGGAACAAGAATATGGGTTAAACAAGCGTCTGGAATGGCGAAACTCAAAATTACAAATCTACAAGCACAAGCATTTAGAAAAATGCGTCATGCGGGTGAACCTACTGATTGGACCGAAGAACAGAATGAAGAGTTTGCTAGTATGTTAGATGAAATGGGTGCGGGAATGACCGACCAAATAGAAGCATGGGTGCCAAATTGCATCTTAGATGAAAAAATTAGTTTAGATGATTTAACATTTGAAGAACTAAATGAAATATTACAATTCGTTCGTGGAGATACAGAAGAGGGTGCAGTCCCTTTATAGACTTTATTAGAGTAGCCCCCTCTCTATGTATGGCGTATAAGGGGGTATTACCCTCTGATTTGTGGGATAGATATGATGGTGAGGGCGGAGCATATAAAATGCAACTAGACATGATTATGGCAGCAGAAATCAGCGATAAAATATCCGAAGCAACCAAAGATGCTAAGACCGATGCTAAAGGCGCAGTAGCACGTAGAAACCAAAGGAGAGAGCAACGAAAATACTTATCAAACGGTGGTGATGTACTACAAGCGATTAGGGATAGCGGAATGCCTATAAAGGGTGAGAGTGGAGATAGTGCAGCATGATAGATAATTTAGTTTTAGGGTATCTTACAAGTTTTATACCTATTGTTTGTGCTGTTACTTTACTTGTTCTTAGAGCCGGTGCGTCTAGGGTTTTCTTCGACGTTGTAGGTACGTTCCAAGCAAACAGATTAATCAAAGATGCTAAAACTGCAAGCGTAGTTTTTCAATCTCTTATGCTTGATGCTATTAGTGGTGTACAAGAGGCAGGTCAAGCCATAGGCGACCAGTTTGCCGGTATGATGAATAGTATGACTCCTATTGCTAGGGAAATAGAAACGGCAAGAATAGAATTAGAAAAGTTTCTTAATGTAACAGAAGATACTGCTAAAGTACAAAACGAAATACAAGCAACAGGTTTAGACTTTGGGTTTTCAGCCGACCAATCATTCCAAGCAGCCGCAAGAATGGCACAACTAACAGGTGTTTTAGGTCAAGGTTCAATGGGTATAGGTACAGAAGTAGGTATGCAATTCGGTATGATAAGCAACATGGAAACAGAAGCGGCCATGCAGCGTATGATTAACTTACAACAACAGACTAAGTTTATGACCGAAGGTATATTGGAAAATGCTACCGAACAACAAAGAATAGATTCTATTAGAGAAAACTCTATTAGGGTACTAGACCAACTTAACACAATTGAAAACAGGTCTGCTTCTACTATGGAACAAATAACTTTCGTTATGAATCAATTTGCATCACAGGCTCACCTTACAGGTGAAAGTATAGCGGCTATGGCGGCTCAGTCTGCTGTTCTTATCGAAGCGGGTGAGGAACAAGGTAAGGGTGGTAGAGCCTTGCGTATGATATATGCTAGGTTAGGTGCTAATACAAGCGGGGCAGCAGACGCATTTCACGAATTAGGTATTGCTACAAAAAACGAAGAAGGTAACTTAAGAAGTCTTTCAGAAATACTGGGGGATTTACACAAAATATACGGCACTTTAGAAGATTCAGAAAAGACTGCTTTGGCTCAAAAAGTAGCGGGTAACAGACACTATACAAGATTCCTAAAGTTAAGCGAAAACTATAACAGGGCTTTAGAGTTAGAGTTTGAAGCGACTATGAGATTATCTCCCGCTTTAGAGGAAATAAATAGAAGGAGACAAACAGATTTATTCCAATTAGAAAAGGCAGAAGCAAGACTTAAAAATATGTCCGGTGCTATCGGTAACTCACTAATACCTGCTTTAACAGAAGCAACAAACAGACAAGCGGATTTGAATGCAGAAATCGCTATGTTCTTAGGTAGTGGTGGTGTAGGACAGGTAGTAGGTAAAATGGCTAGTTTCGGCCAAACATTTACTAATGCAATAGGGCCAATGTTTAATACTATGGTAAATCTACAAATGCTTACTGTTGCTATGGGGACATACCAATCAGTTGTTAGGGCTTTGTCTGGTGATGAATTAATTAACCAAGATGCCTACGGTAACAAAGCCGCAGCATATTCCACAGGTACAGCACAAATGATGCACCACGCTGCTAGTGTACAGAATATAACCGACCAACTAAAAATGCAGACTTTTGAAACTGAAAAATTAGAGCAAGCCATTGTTGATAAAACTATGGCAGACATTAAATCAATTTATACAACAGAACAAGAAATATTAGGAAAAAGACAAGAGATTAATTTAGCAAAGGAACAATTATTAATTAATAAAAAATTAAGACAGGAACAGGCTAGAAAAAACGTAACCAAAAAATCTAGTATTCTTTTAGATGTTGATGCAAAACTAGAAAAAAAGATTAAAACCCTTGATGGAGAATCAAGGGCTTTGGCAAGAAATAATCAAGCCATAGGTTTTAATACAAGAAAACAACTTAACACAGCACAAGTATTACAGATAGTAGGTGCAGAATATGATGAACTCACGGCAAAAATAGGTAGCCATAATCTAGCAGTTGATATAGAAAGAGAGCAAAACAGAAAACAAATGCTTGCTGATACTGCGGCACAAGCAGGTGCTATGAATAACCTTACTATGAAAATGGGTGCGGTAGGTACAGGTTTTATGTTGTTTGGTAAAGGACAAAAAAGTATGAGAATAGGTATAGTATTAAATACTGCTGCTATGGTAATGCAATTAAACGCTATGAGATTAAAGAGCGAGGCTACTAAAAAAGATACTGTTAATACTGCTGTAAATATCAAAGCAAATCAAACGCAAGCAGTTTCTTTTGCTGCGGTAGGTGCGAGTGCAAAGGCAGCCGCAACATCAATCATAGCATCTAGTAGGGCTGTTATGGCAGCAGTACCTCAGTATTTGGCTTTAGGTTTGGCGGCTATGGCTGTTGTTGAGGCTTTAGAGTTTTTAGGTATTATGGGAGATGAAACTAATTTAGATTTTGATAGTGATTTAGAGTCTATGGATAAATACAAAGCAGGTACAAGTGAATTAATAGATATGATAAAGGATGAATCACACACTATTGATAGTCTTACGACTTCTATAACAGAAAAACAAGCAGAATTACAAAGTTTGGCTAAGTTTGAAGATACAGTAACTAAGGCAAGAATTGAACAACTACATACAGAATTAGGTTTGGAACAAAGTCTTTTAGATATTAAAAAGGCACAAAAAATTATAGCACAAGAAGAAGCAGGTACTTTTGATTCGGCAGCACTAGAAAATTATTTTAGTACTTTAGATGATATAAAGGAATTACAAAAATTAAATCCCGATGATATTATACCTCGTTCTTTTGAACAACTATTCGGTAGAAGAGCAAAAAGATTTGAAGGAATTAATTGGAGAGGTGAATTAAAAGATGCAGAAAAAGACCTTGTAGATTTCGCTAAAGAAAACGAAGCGGTATATTCTTTAATGCAAGAAAGAGGAATAGAAAGTTTAGAAGATTGGGAAGCGTTTATAGATGGTGTTAAGTCCGGTTTAGAAATACTTAGTACGGCAGAAAGAGATGCAATAGGTATAGTAGTAGATGGTTATACCGAAGCGTCTGACGCACTACATGAGTTTTCCAATGCTAGAGAAGAATTATTCTACGGTTTTTCCTCTAATAATTTAACCGGAAATCTAGTTAAACAAGTAGTACAACAAGGAGTGGAAACTCTTATAACTACCACAGAAGTAATTATGACTAATACATTTAATGGTATGACTACTACCGAAGCAGCAAATCAAATATTAGATGAAATAGAAAGAGGGGCAGGTCTAAGAGGAATGAGCCTTAGCAGTTCTTGAGGTGATTTGGTGGTAAGGAAAGTATCTAGTATTTATGGTGTATGGCTTGCGGGTTACTACGATGACTTTAATAGTGCTAGGGCTATACCCGATGATAACAATTCACCTAGTGCAACAAGCGATTATAGTATAACATCTAGTCATTTTGGAAATCCTATGAACGGAGAGGCTACTTTAAATCCTAGATATAGATTTAGTATAGCAGATAGAAATAGACTAGGTAGTTACGGCAGTAATTTTTTAAGTACTACTAGCAATCAGTATCTTAGCAACAAAGGTTTGTTTGAGTGGTTGTCTTATGATTCTTCAAGACAAAAACCGGAGAAGTGGGAAGGTAGAGCACAACTACAATATCCCGACGGACACGTAGCAAATAGATATAAGTTTAATGCTGTATCATCAGAAGATTATCTTTTGTTTACTAACGGATACGATACATTAGGTAAATACTATGTAGGTACAGGCGATAACGATTCTACACTTGGAAGAACAGCCATGAAATCATTTTACAATTCCGGTGGTACTACTAATTATGTTGATAAGGTAGCAGGTGAAATAGTCGCTAGTGGAGATTTTATGCAAAGAGCACATTTAGTCGGTACTTGGATGGGAGAAACACTAGGAGAATCCGGTACATGGGATGCAACAAGTACTACACCACAAAATCTTTTTGCTCCTGTTACATCTCCATCAGGACAACCTTTTTTGGTTATACAAACTTATCGCTCTGTATACAACAGTAGTAGCGGAAAACCTACTTTAATTTATAGGGGTTCTTTGAATAGTAAATTAGATGGAGATACTTTTACCGCAAGAATAGCAGCAAGGGCATTTAACGGTGCTACTGCTAACAATGGTAAAATTGACTTAAATCTACTTTTTGAATTAGGTTTTGAATCTACTGATTTTCCTACTAGCAGTATTTCTTCCGGTTTTAGTAATAACCCTGCAATAAGCAAAACTATTGATTTAGATAGCGGTAGTACAATAGAATATGATGCTTTAGGATTTGAATACATAGGTAATAATACACCACAAAATGTTATTAATGATAATACATGGATAGATTTTGATTTTGTTATGGATTACACAGCACAAACTTATGACGTATATATTAACGGAGAAAAAAAGGTTACGGGTGCAGCGTTTGATGAAACAAGAACAGCAGAAAATATGTATGGTTTCCAATTGACACTTCTACCTAAATCCGGTAGTAGTACTTCTACAACACTTATGGTAGACAGAGTAGGTCTAGTTAGGTATCTTACAGATGCAGAAGATTATGCTAGTTATGAGACACCTATACAGTCTCTAAAAATTACTTATCCCGTAAATGGTTTTTCTTCTGCTAGTTTAGAAATCAACGATATGCCTAGTTATGAAAGTGGTGGGACAGATAACCTAAACTTAGGTATGAGAAAACAAGATTATTTGTTAAACCTTAAAAGTATATTCTCTTCTTCTACCCCTGTTGATTGGTCTTTGTTAGTTTTCGCAGGTGCAAATGCTAGAATAGATAGACCAGTTTGGAGAGGTGTAATAAATACAATGAGTATCAGCCAAAAAGGTAGAAACAGAACAATAGATTTTTCTGCTACCGACAATATCAACTTACTAGATAGACAAGTACCTCTTTGGGAAATAGGACAGAAGGGTATAAATGATTCAGAAAATGCGGTTACAGAATATTGGCTTTATGACGCACAGGGTTTTAAGAGTATTATGAATCTAGGTACTTTACCGCTAAAAGTATTAAGTAGTAATATAGGGTTTGACGTAGACGATTCTTACGAAGAAACATCTAATCAAAGAATGCAGTTGGGTTCAGGTCATCCTATACAGATGTACAACAACGAATCTACTACTGGACCAAATAATTTAGAAGATGAATACGACGGTATAAACCTAGATACTTTTCACGAAACTTTAGTTACTGGCACTAAGAGAACTACTATTGAAGTACCTTCGGGTCATGGATATACTACAAGTAGTAGTATAACTATAAGTGGCTCAGATAATTTTAACGCAAGTGGTATAAATCCCGTAGATGCACAGGCAACCACACTAAGTTTTTCACAAACTGATTTACCTTTTGGTGCTAGTCAAATAGGCAACGGAAGTATAGTTTACGCAGGTAAATATACAGGTGTAGATTTTGACACTACTATTGCTGATAATATAACAGAATATGGTAACTGGCAAATATTAGTGGCTACGCAGTACCCACAATCTACTGACCCAACATCAGAATATGTTACATTTTTCTTTGATGATGACCCCGCACTATCTTCGGGAGATGTATTTTATGTCAATAGATTAACTATTGGTGGTGCAGCAGAGAATACACAAAGCGGTAGGCACGTTGTCGCATCTACTAAAAAAACTTTGAACTACTATGATGCTTCTACTTTAAGTAGTACATATATTTGGTGCGTAACTACAACAACAACATATACATCCGGTGAGTTCGGTACATACACAAGTAACACAGGACTTAAGACAGGTAACGATAGAAAAGAATGGACTAGCGATAGAGGCGTACTTACACCTGCTCCTTCGGCTTTCACGGCTGCCGAAAATAGAGTTTTACACGCTAGATGGATGAGAGATTTGCCTAATTCTCTTTGGTTTAAATATCATTACGGTATCATAAAAGAAAACATAATAGGTAGTTGTGCTATACAAGCAAATGTTTCTGTTAGTGCTACCACAGTACAGATAACTTCTACTCTTTATAGTGCGTTAAGTAATTACAAAAGTGGCGTAGCAGAAATAAAAGACCCTAATAATGGTAATATAACTAAGTTTATTTATCAAGGTATTTTATCTAGTGGCGGTAATTATTATCTTGTTGGATGTAAATATATAACTCAATCTTTTACATATCTTAACCCTGCTGCTTTTGGTTCACATCTTTGGTCTATGGTAAATATATTAGACATATCAGATGATTACAAACATCTTTGGTTACTTTGGTCTGATATGAGAAATAACGGTAAAGCCGATGCAGATGGTAGTTTTAGGAAACAAGACTTTGGTTTGAATTATCCTACGTCTGAAAACTACGATGTATCTCTGTATTATGTAGACCAAACAGATACAGACGGTAACATAGATAAGTTTGCATCTTTGAAGGTAGGAGAGGATATAGATATATGGAATGTAGATGCTACAAATGAACCTGTTAGTGGTGCTGCATTTTCTAAGACTCCCGATTATTCTTTAGGGGAAGAAGTAACTATTACATATGGGTCAAATCAATTAGTAGTTAGTGGTGCTACCGAATCAAGATACACAGTAGGCTCTTACGCTACAATATACAATAGTCTACATTACAACGGAACTTACAAAATAGCGTCTATTAGTGGCTCAAGCACTATTACTTTAGAAGGGGTTACAGAAGGTACTAATACTAATGCAGTAGTAGGTAGTGTTATGATTGCACCCGCAGCAGCCTCGGAATCAGAATCAAATACTAAATATCACGATTGGGAAGATAAGGCAGGTGCATTTTTAGTCATAGATTCGTCGCCTTTCTTTAACCTTAATACTTTAGCGAACAAAGGTCAATCGGGGCAAATCTCCGGTGGTAGTAGCGACTTAGGCGATTATGTAGCAACGGTACATGGATTCCCTGCTTTGATAGACAACTACTATGCAGAAGCAATTTCATCTTACAAAACTACTGCTTCTCCTTATACTGCACACCCTAATGAAAGAAGGTTGTTATCTGACGTTACATTTGCAGATGAGGGGTTATTTAGTGGTGATGCCGGAATACCTGTCGAAGATGTATCTAATTTTTCAGATAGAGGCACAGGATTAATATCAGCAGATTTAGAAAGTTCGGATGATACTCAAGAGTTTTATTTCTGTTGGACTGGTAAACTAGGCACAGCAGTAGAAAACACAGCGATAGCAGTAGATTCTTCGGACAGTTCTAGTTTCCCTATACCTAATACAACTCTTACCAAGACCGGAGAAACCTTTGTAACAAAAGGGGTTACTAACGGTATGGTTATAAAAAATACTACAAACACCACAAGACATAATGTATTATCGGTAGTAGACGAAGATACAATAATTGTTAGTGGTACATGGACTTCCGATTCTTCTAATACAGATGATTATACAATTCCGGTACAACTAAGTAATGTATATCTAACATCTGCTACAAGTATTAGTGATTCCTTAAAACTAACCCCATTCGCATTAGAAGAATATTTGTGGAATGATTATGTAAGTAGTTGGATAAATAACTATAATAATTTAGGGGTAAAAACAACTATAAGAATAGCAGGTAACACGGTAGATGCATCTTCAATAGCAGTTCATACTACTGTTAATAGTGATTTTATGTTAAGGCTTGTTATGAATGTAAAAGGAGATGTAAAAAGCGAGAATAGTGGTAGTTTTTATGATAGTGATAAGTTTAGATTATTATGGTCTGCTGCTATCATGGATTCTTGGCTGCCTAAAACTAGATTATCATGTGCTTTTGATATAAATAATATACCTATAACTTCCAATATGACTACTGACGGTACTACTACCAACAACGATACTTACGGAAGTACCGTAGATAGCCGTACTAAGACGATTCTAGCCACGATAAATGATATTAGGTCTAAGAGTGGCTTCGGCACAACAAACGGCCTTAAAACAACCTTTTCTTACCTCATGGGTAGAGATGGTAGATTTGAGTATAGACCTAAATATAATAGTGGTTTAGTTTTGACTAGAGAAAATCTAAAAATATCTAATCTAAAAACAGATGTAGCAGGTCAAATAACGAATGTTCGTGTTTACTACAATAATTCACAGGCTTTTGTAGATTATCCGGCTACAAATCTTACAGATACTAGCCGTTGGAAGGTTTTAGAATACCCTAGTGTTACTTCTAGCGTAGAGGCTGAGTTTATAGCAAAACAATCTTATAATCAAAATCAAGAAACTCGCATGAGTATTACCGCTTCTCCTATATTAGAAGGTGGGGTAGAACACAAAATGATAGAAAGTGGTAGATTTGGTTATATTTCTGACCCACAAATCGCTCTACAAGGTTATGGTGATTATGATTCCGGTAACACTAACAAAGGAAACTCTTGGACTAGATTAGGTACAGGTGGTGTTTTGTTTTCCGGTATGACTAATGCATTAGATGGGAATATGAAAACTTCTACCGATATATACAATAGATATGGTAACTCAGCGTTTACGCATACTGCTAGTGATGTGGCTTGGGATGATAACTATTATTGGTATGGCTCTAAATCTCTTAGTTATGCTTTACAAGTTGTTCATGTACCTAATTTTACCCCAAAAATAAGTAGTACTACCGGAGAATCACTAAGAGTCTTTATATCATTAAAAACCCAAACTTCTACAATAGATGATTGCGAGTTTACAATACATCTTGCTGATTATAGTTTTGCTGATGATAGAGATAAAGCACCTACTTTATCTGCTGTAACTTCTAAGAATGTAAAACGTAGTGGGTTTTATGAAATAGATATACCTAGTGGGTATGGTGCGGTAGCAAGTGCTAAGATAGTAGTTAGTTTTAACGCAGAATATTGTAGGGCTTTACTACGTCATAGATGTGGCGACCCCGATAGTGCTAATATCTTAAAAAACGCTAACTCTATACAAGGCATAACTTTGACAACAGGAAATACAAATAGTATTTTCCCTCTTGGTGGTAGAGAATATTCAGAAATGTTTGGTGGTTTTACCGTAGAAAGAAATGAATGGTATGCACCAAGAATCAATATTACTAATGATTTGTCTTATATTCCCGCTACTTTTGTTTCATATACTGATGCAGGTATAGGTTTAGATACGTCTACTACTTTAACCATACAAGAAGTTTCGTGGGATGTAACAGCAGGTAAAAAGGAAAATGTTTCTTTTAAGTTAGAAAGAGATGAATCTTTAAGAAGTGGTGGGGTAATGGGTTACTTATTCCCTACTAACGGAAGAGGTAGACAGGTAGGAAACCAAGATTCAAGAGGATATGTACCTGCTGCACCCGAACAAACAACTACAATAACCCCACCCCCGACAACGCCTTCACAAAATATTAGTCAAAGTATACAATTACCCACAGGTGGAGCAGACGATAATGGTAAAGGTGGGGCTGATAGATTAGACTTTGACCCGAATCAAGGTATAAATAAAATGAGTAAGACTGCATATAGAAACCTAAGAGGTAAAATGTCTTTGATGAATGATAATCTTAGCCACAATTCTAAGTTTAGTATCTTAGGACAACAAAAACCACCTAGAGTACCTGCTATTTTGAAGGGTGTAGAAGGTATGGATGTAGATGTACAAACAGCAAGTGGCAACGCTTCTGTTACTTCTGACGGCTATATTTTAGCGGGTAAGGGTAGAGTTGATTTATTGAATGAGACTTCTACTACTACGACCTTTGAGTCTACGCTACAAACAGAGTTTGTGATACCCGTAGATGTTATAGACAAAACTATTCTAGTACAAGCGGAAATATCACACGCAAATAATTCTACCTTAAATAAAACAGCAATACTATACACTACTGTTACGGTAAAAGAAACAGGAAATAGCGTAACTAATACCTGCTACATAAAAACTAACACCGATAATAAAATCATAGAGTTAATACCACAAACATTATTGACAGGTATAGAATCCGGTAATAAATTAGAGGTAAAAATAACAAGAAAGGCTGCGACAGGAGATGATGACTCAGATAGAAATAGCGTATTACTAAAGAATCTTGACGTAAAACTAAATAGGGCTACTGCACCTGTTAAAAGTAGTTCTAGTGGCTTTGGTATTCAGTAAGAATCCCTAAGACCTAATATAGTTTGAGCCTTTAGTCTACCTATGCCTTTTACTTCCATAACAGATTTCTGCGTAGTTCTAGTTCTCAATAATTTAGGTATGCTACCAAACTGCTTTAGCAAATCTTCTGCATTCTGCGGTGTAATACCTTTAAGGGAAGATAAAGCAGCGACTCTTGGGTCTAAGTTACTTATTTCTGCCGATGTCTGTATTTCTTTTTCCATAACATTAAGTCCAGTAGCCTCTTTTACTTGTGTTTGTGTATGATTTATTACCAACCATTCTACAAAGTCATCCATAGTAGTTAGTTCCATATATTTAATTTTAGGGAATCTTTGGTAAAATGTCATTTTGAATTGTTGGTTTACTTTTTTCATTCTACCCATTTCTACTGCTATTTGTTTTGCTGACGGTCTGCCACCTGCACTATGAACATATGGTTTTAGTTTAGTGCCATAAACTACTAGCATAGGATTATCAAAATCCTCTTGTAGTTCTCTTAATTGATGTACAATAGTTCTACCGTTTCTACCTAGACCTAAAATACTACGATACAAATCATTTATTTCTTTTGCCTCAATTCCCCAAGAGCCTATTCTATAATCTGATGAGGCCATACGCAAAACTTGGGTATTTTCTTCGCCCAATCTCATCAACAACTTATTAATTACTTTGGGGTTTTCTCGGTCATCTATCAGAAGCACAGTTGTTACAGTATTATTACTGTATTTAAGAGGATTGTTTTTCCATACTACAATTCATGCAGACTGGTGGCATATTTTTAGGGTAAAGATAACCCAAAGTGCTTTTACAGAAATTGCATGGTTCTTTTTCTAAACCAAAAAATGCGTTTGGGTGTCTATCTAATACCATATTATTTTCTCCTTGTACCGTCATCTCGCCAACAGGATGCTTCGCACAGCCCTCTTGTTTGTAACCACGAACAAGACGGTGTTCTCTCGTAGTTAAGCAGACTTCTTACGTGCTTTCTGCTTGTGTATTCATTGAAGTCTCTCCACCCTAGTGTGGAAATAAAATCTATTATTTCTTCGGTAATTTTGTTTTTCTGTTCTACTGTTAAAGTAGAGGGGTGTGCAAACCACCTTAGATTCTCATACAAATGCTGAGCCAACGCTATCCTTACTTCGTGTCTAGGGTTTTCGTGTCTCATAGCATTATCTATACATGGTGGTATAGGTATCTGACTAGCGGAAGTTATATTTCCGTCAAAAGTACCACTAACAGGTAAGTATTCTACCTTAACAGGATTATTAGCAATCCATTTTATTATACTAAAATTAGATTGACTTTGTTTTCCCTTAAAAGGGTCGTTGCCTTTTAGTTGCGGTAAAGGTTTTTCGGGTATGTTATACCCTAGAGGGTCTGCTTTGAACGCATTCAAGTCTACATTTACAGCCCACTTTTTCCTAGTAGTGTTGTATGTGTCCGGTATGCGTGTTAGTTTTAGTGGGTGTCCTACACCATCTAGTGTTTTTAGCCCTCTAGCGACCTCTCTCTCGTACCTATCAACGTGCTTGGCTATGGTAGTACCAATGACATTTTTATCGAACATCTGATGGATATGAAATCCTCTACCTGTAAAGACTAACCTTACATCTCCCTTAAGTCTATTTAGTAGTACTGCTACATCTTTCTTAACATCATCAAGAGTACCACCCTCTACAATGTCAAAATCCCACCATGCTCTATCCATGATTACTGTTTCTGTATCTACTTTCCAAGATTTGTTAGGGTGTACTCGTTGAAAACTATACAAAGATGTGTAACAAGAAGATTTACCGTTAATACTTTTAACGTAATTATCATATTCTTCTTGGGTTCTACAAATCTTACGACGTAGCCCTATCTCTCTAGGAAAATTAAGCATATAATCACTCTTCTTTCTTTTGTTTATTGCTACATTTACAAGTAAGTACAGTAATTTCTTCGGGGTCTGCCCCTTCTTCTCCTGTTACTCTCCACATTATATCTTCATCTACCCAACTTTCACTAGCCCCACAAGCCGCACATACGTTAATTCTACTCATTCCATTCACCTATTCCATTATCCACATAACCCGTCATTTCGGACTCACAATTCATGTTAAACTCACACCATAAAGGGCAGAAATAGTCATTCCAATTCATAGGGTATTGTTGGATTGTTAGCGTATCAATAGTGCTACTTAAGGATTCCGAGAAAGCATTTATACTTCGCTTGTTTATCTTCTCAAGAATAGCGATACCACGCTCTGCTCCCAACCACAAAGTCTTACCCCTTTTGTCGCCCTCTAGTAATAACTTGTCGTTACCATCTTCGGGTATTTCATAATCGGGTGATATATACATAAAATGAGTGATTGGTTCATAACCTAATTTTTCCAATAAACGTGAGTAATAGACCAATTCCTTTCTTGTTCTACCTAGTTTACCCATGTTCATTTTACCTGTTTTCAATTCCATAAGAATTAATCCACCATGAGGGTGTCTAATCACACCGTCAATCATACCTACCCAAACAATATTTTTACCGTTATAGTTTTCTGCTACTTGGTGTTTAACTTCTGCTTCTACTATGTCAAAGCCGCCAATGTCATGTGCTATCTGATGTAATAACATATTGAGACTATCTACTCCAACATCATCAGCCACGCCTTCTTCTTCTGCTGCTATCATTACTTGGTCTGAGCCTTCTAAAAGACCTACTTCCATAACTTTGTGTATTTTACCACCACGAATAGCCTCTACGCTAGGCGGTGGAGAGGGTATATCAGCCACATATCGCCAATAAAATTGTCTAGGACACATCATATATGTCATCAAAGACGATTTGCTTATTCTCAACCAATCCTTTTCCATAGGTCTGTATGAGGAATTAGCAATTTGGTCTTGTGTGGCCTTCATATAATCACTCTTCTTCTATCTTTCCGTTGTCCCAATCTTCTACACTTGTTTGGTGCATATGAATACTCAACTCATCACCACACATAGGACAATGTTGTTCCAAAGGTATCTCCTTTAGTATAGGTCGTAAAACCTCTTCATCACATTTAGCACAATATAATATATCGGTTTTTCCCAAATCATTTAACAATGCGTAAAACATTGTTTGTAGTTTCATATAGTCAAAACTAACTTGTTCAAAGGCTTTCACCACACCGTTAGTAAATTGTTTCTGTTGTTCTTGTAACTCTTTTATATCACTTGCGTTAGACATTATTTATCTCTCCTTTTCTTTCGGTTATATACTTATCTATAACCATTTCATACCACTCATACCCTGTAAAGAGTTATGTATCGGTTGAATATCCCATTTTGCTAAATTATAATAAGGCTCTATTTTATTTAAGATAAATCTTTCTGCAAGAATCTTATTACCTATTTTTGTAACACCTTCTATTTCAGAAGGGTCATCGAATGCTATGTATTTACCTTTTTCATTTATCGTAACTTTAAAGAATGAACCCTTTCTATACCCTTTGCCTAGATATTCATTAGCCCATGCCGCACCTGCCGCAGAACCCGATAAGACCTTGTAGTCATCTAGGTTTTTCTCTAGTTTACCTTTCATACATAGGTCAGAAGGGTCTACTTTACCCTTAACTACATCATCAACAAGAGAAGAAATATTTTGTGTTATTTCATTTTGTTCTGTACCGTCTAAGATACCATCAATGACTGTATTCATACACAATTTCATTACACTAGGCATCCTAGATTGCTTAAGTTCTATTCCCTTAACATAAGTTTTAGGGTCATGGTAAGAGCCATCAGTCCAAGTTACTTTTCCGGCATATCTATTCTTAGCCATAATCAACATACTAGGACACCACTTTTCAAACTCAGTTTCTATTGGAGACATTTCTTTGTTGATTTTCTTTAGTGCTTCTACACCATCTTCGGGCTTATCTATGTTACAGAATATAGAATCGGTATGCCCATAGTAAACCTTGAAACCTATATCTTCTGCATGGTACATCAATTCCTCAAGCGTATTCCTTGATGTGTATGTAATAGCAGATGCTACTTCGGGGTGATAAAAACCATACTTAGAATCACCCGCTACGCCATACATAGATGCTACAAGAGACTTACAGGCAAACTGCATAATATCCCATTTGTTTTTCTTCTCTAGTGTATCACTCATAAGCATTTTAAGTTTGTTTTCGTTACGCAAATAGGTCATATCATCCATCAATCTACACAACAAACCTTTTTCTTTTACGTTAAACTTACTACCGTTACCACAATCCTGTCCTTCGGGGTCTAGTGTGTCCCACGATATACCGTACTTGTGTACGTTGCTGTGGTACATAGCCTTTATATCTAAGATACCTACGTTCTCATATACACCTACTTCGGGTTCTAAGACGTTAGCCCCATCATAAGGCGTGTAAGGAAACTGTGGTTGTGTAGGTATTCTTTTATCAAACTTCTCATCCTTCAATGCTAAACTTGTAAACATCTTAGTGATAAAAGGCGTTGAACGTAGGTCGCATTGTACAACGTGTTGTAACGCAGTATAATAATCTAAAGCATTTACTTTTAAGTCAAGTCTAGGTAATAACCTTACGTCTTGCCTACAATAATGTACATACAAAGGAAGGTCGGAATAGTAAGTATCGTGTCCATCGGGCAACTCTACTTTCTTTTCCCCTAAAACCTCACTAGCAACATCATCTAATTTGTAAGAAGGTAATTTACCATTTTTCAATTCCCATATTTTAGAGAATGCTATCATCAAATCTATACAGTTTCTACCTACAATTGGTTGTTCCCAATCACCAAACTTATACCTAATTCTTCTCATAGGAGATAGTGTAGCGGGATTAAGACCGCAAGCCCTACATCTTTCTACTATTGTTCTAATATCAGCCCCTACGACATACCAACCTGTGATAATATCGGGGTCTTGTTTCTTCATGTGTCGCAAGAAATGAATAAGCATATCCCTTTCACTACCAAATCCGAGTGCAGGGGTAGGGTATTCGTAATCACCATATGTATCGAACTTTTTAGGTTCGCCATCAGCCAAACCTTCTTCTTTAATAGAAGGGCATACAAACCATACATATTCATTTTCGGTAAAATTATCATAAACTACTATCACCCTCATTTGGCTCGTTGCGGGCGACCATTCACAATCGAGATACCAAGTCCTATGTTTATAATTTTCAAAGGGTTCAGCATCTTTTTCTTTTAGCCTATCTATAAGTACACGATTAACATAAGGTACATTTGCTTCCCATGTAGTGCCGTAGTAAGATAGATTCCTCAATTCCGAGTTATGCGATACAACAATCTTAGTTAAATCTTCCCCATAAAGACCTTTGTAACCATCTTCTTTTCTAACGCAATCTTCTACAAAAGGGGCATTACTACTCTCAATAAAACAGTACGGATAGTGGCCTTTGATGGATTCGGTGAGTCTGTTTCCTTTAGCATCTCTATACCTTACAATAACTTCTCTACCCTTTCCTTGTTCCACTATCATTCTTTCTACCTCTTTCTCTAGTTGGGATATTGTGTTTTACTAACCATTGATTGATAGCAGCAGGTGTGATACCGAATTGTTCTGCTATGTCAGCCATGCTTCTTTCTTTTTCTATGTACTCCGCATTTAACCATATTTCACTACGGTACAAAGGGTCTAATTCTTGTCTAACTTTTACAGTAGCCACATAGTTTTCACCATTTTTTCCGGTAAATGTAAATGCAGAAACACCATCCAAACCCTCTTCGGGTACAGGCACACCTACAATCAAATACGGTATAGTGTAATAAGAAGGGTATTCCTCATCTTCCGTTAGTGGAACAGCATTTTTGTTTAGCATCATTCTCATACGTATTCATCTCCTAATAGTGCTGATTGGAAAATGAAATCACCTTCGCCTAATTCAATAAGCATTTTAATACCTTGATTCCATTGAGTGAAATCAAAGAAATGTAGATTTACTTTTCCGTTAATATTACTAAATAGATTATTGAAGCCGCCTTGATAGGTGGCTGTGAAAGGCCATCTAGTACCTCTTTTATCTAACTGATACTCCGTTCTACCCTTTAGTTCTTTACCTACTACAACAGTAAGTCCTTCTTCACTACCTGTAAAGGTAAAGTTGTTTAGTTTTTGCCCGTTCATTTCATCACATCTAACTGCTTCAAACAAACGAACAGCATCTACTGATTCCCATGTGCATATAGGTTTTAGCATAGTACCATCATTCATAGTATATCCTACTTCCCTACCTACACTTATTTTTGCGGCAAATGTTATTGAAGTATCAGACCACTCATTTAATGTGGTAGGACTATGTGGGAATGCCAAAGCATTCTCGGAAGCGGTAATTGTCGTTTGTTTGTACCTAGACCTTAGTTTTAACTTATCATTAGAATAAGTCAAAGTTAAAGCATTTCCGTGATACTTTAATACTCCCAACATAGTCTCTATGTCGCTAACAGGGATTTTGGCTTCACCCGATGAAGGTATAGAAAATATACCTACTGATGATACACCATCTTTGGTTAAAGAGCAGGTAGACATCCTACTTCCGACACTATTCAACATACAAGCCGAAACTTGTGAAATACTTTTACCGGAAATAGTTTGCCTACGCTGTGTACATTTTAATAACCAAATCAATGAATCGGTATCTACAACGCATTCCACGTAAACACCTCACTCATTTAGGAATGGTAGTCCTGTCCACTCTACCTTTCCATCTTTTACGGTCAAAATGGTATGTGTTGTACCTACATATTCCATGTTCTTACCCTTCATTTCCTCAATAGTACCTTTGATAGCCCACTCGCCGTCGGCTAGGGTTTTGTCGCCCTTAACACCTGCGGCTACATCAGCCTTTTTCATGTATCTATTTAGGAATATCTGCTGCGAAAACTTACGCATAGTACCTTTATCCCAATCGGGTCTATCACCGACTGTCATTAGTACCTTTTTACCTGTACCGTCATCCATGTACTGCTGTACAGGTTTTAGGTGGAAGGTAAAGAATACTTTAGGTACAGGCAAAGCGTGAATCCTAGTCAAAACATTTCTGTTCATACGATTACGCTCTCGCCATTCTTTTTGGTTAAAAGTACCATCTTCTGTCTCAATGACACCACGACTTAGTAGTGATGCTCTCATGGCGTGTTCACACCACTTTAGGAATGTAGACCCACCATCAAAGACGACACCCGCCCAATCATCGGGGCTTTCTGCTACCTCTTCTGCTAGGATGTTTACAAACCAATTAGTCTTATCTACTAATGCTTTGTAATCTACATTGTTATCTTCATCAAAGATAGAATCGTCTGTTTCATCGTGTAGTGGTATTACCATAATGTTATCAGCATCGGGGTAGATATAATCTACCGTAGATTTTGCTGAGTTGTCTACATCAAATACTGCTACCTTTTTACCCGCTTTGATTTCTGCATCCATCATAGATAGTGCTAGTCCTGTCTTAGCGGTGTTTTCCCAACCTACCAATCCCATACGCAAATCAACTGATTGTGATTTGTTGTTCTTGAAGATATTACGGTAGTAATCTTCGTTGTACACCGTACCTTGTGGTGCTTCTTTCGTCTTAGTTACTTGCGGTGCTTGTGTTCCCCATGTCATATTATCATCTCATTTTCTTACGGTTATATAGTTTACTCCTGTGGTGCAATTATAGCACAATCAGTAGTAAGTAGTAGTATAGCGATAGAAAAAGCGGATTCAACAGCGTTGATAGTTACACCAACAGGGTCAATAATACCATTAAATCTCAAGTTTTCTCTTCTTCTCGAAGCAGCATTCCAACCCGTGTCTTTTTCCTTATAAGTAGTTCCGACATAAACAATACCACTATTAGATAAAATCTGATTGATAGGTGCTAGAATTGCATCAAAATACTGTATACCTTCTAACTCTTCAACAATTTCATGGGTTTTCCACCAAATGTCCTTAAGTGCTACGCCACCACCACTTACTATGCCCTGCTTTCTAGCAAGCATAGCAGCATTGACAGCATCGTCTACACGTTCTCTACGTTCCTTTTGTTCTATGTCAGTAATTCCACCTACCTTGATAGATGCAATACCCGAAGTAAGTCTAGCGATTCTATTCTGTATCATTTCTGTTTCCCAATCATTAACTGCAAAACCCAAATTATACTCTAACATTTCTAAATAATCCTCGTCTACCCCATCTTTAATGAAGGTAGATGTAGTGGAAGTTATCTCTACTTTATCACATATACCTAACTCATGTTCTTTTACCTTAACAATACTGTCAAATGAGTTGAATACTTTACCACCACATTTCGCTTCTATGTCCTCAAGCCAATTGTCTTGGGTATCACCGAAACCTGCCGTTTTAACTATACAGACATTTAGTTTCCCCTGCATAATATTAACAAGTAAGTTAGGTAGTATACTTGGGTTGTAATCATGACAGACTATCACCAAAGGTTTACCTGCTTTCATAGATAATTCTAGTGCGGGTACTATGTGATTAAAGGTATCTATTTTCTCTTTCGTTAAAAGTATAGAAGCATTATCATAAATACACTTCTCTCTATCTGCATTAGCCATGAGTTTGTTCACATAGCCGCTATCCATAACAAGACCTTCTGTTAAAGACCATGTGGTACTGCTATCGGAATTACTTTCTATTATCACGTTACCTTCTTCGCCTACGGCTAAAAGTGCTTCATGTATTAAAGTACCCAATTCTTCATCATTATTAGATGCGACAATACATACATCTAGTAAGTCATCATCATTAACGTCAGTAGCCATCTGTTCCAATTCAAACACTATGAATTGACACAAATTAGTAAGAGTTTCTTTTATCTTAATATTATCTGAATCGTCATCAGCCATTGTGTTACACAACGCTTGTGCTAGAATAGTAGCAGTAGTAGTACCATCACCCGATTTACTTTGTGCTTCGTGAGCCACTTCTTGCATGAGATTAATTCCCATCTGAACGTAAGGGTCGGGGTCGGTAACAGACTTAGTGATAGATACACCATCATTAAGAATTAATGGTAGCCCCGCAGGGTTCTGTACTATAACAGTACCCGCATTTGCACCCAATGTTCCTTTGATAGCGTTAGCGACTTTGTTTACCCCTAAGAGTAACTTGTCTCTCGCTTCCTGTCCATGTAATATATTTTCCATATTCCTCACAACCATACTTCGCCATCATAATGCCCTAGTATATTTTCCCAATGTATAGCGAAAGTTTCTTTTCCGGTATTATTAGAAGTGATAGGGATTAATTTTTCTTCATCCACCATGACGGAATAGCCCTCTTCTATGTAAAGAGGCACTAAACCGCCTACGGATAGGACTTGTAGATGGCCTTCAAGAATGAGTCCACCAACAGTCTCCTGTATGGTGTTATGGAGAAAGACGTAATGACCGAATGCCTTCACTCATCCCACCCGTCGTTAGTAGAAACTACTTCATCCATGACTGCTATTTTGTCAAAGGCATACCAACCGGAGATGGACATCCTATCCTCTCCTTCTTTTGTTCGCCATGCCTGTCCGTGAAGTAGTACTTTAGTACCAACAGCGAAGTCCACAAGTGAATCTTGTTCACTTGGAATGTAAACATCTACGGTAGCAGCCGTAGAAGAAATATCCAAATCAGCACATACTAATACATATCCGCCATTATCTCTAGGGTCTATGTGTATTACTTCTGCGACGGTTGCACAGGTTCTATCCCACCATCCATCGTTGCCGTTATGTGTATCGTAGTATTGGCCTAGTTTATCCAAACCGGAAAGCATATTTTCTTGACCGATAATTTGTGGTACAAGAGTTAATGGGTCTGCTGCAAAGATACTTGATAAAGATGCGTCAGATTCAAAGACTGATACACCATCTTTAGCGTAAGCAGTAGTGCCGTTAGAAGCAGGTCTTAGTGCAATAGTACCTGTTGTAAAGGTAGGGTATTGTACATCAGCACCTTTTTGTGTTGCCTTAACAGTAAGTGGTTTTACCTCATCAGTAGTACCTTGCTTTCGGCCTAAGAATAACATAGTCCTTTCTCTTTCGTCTTGTGGTCTAGGGCGACCATATTTGAAGTTAGCATCACCGGATGGGAATGTCTTGTTGTTCTTATCCCAAACAACAAAGAAGTGTGTATTCTCATCTAGTTTTTGTGTGTGTCGTGGTAATTCAGATACGTCAGCAGTTTCTACACCGTAAAAATCTTCTCTAGCGTGTCTAGTGTAAGTACCGTCGTGATTATCGTCAAAGATAACTACTGCACCGGATTCTACTAATACGTTGCGAACATCTTCTGTTGCTGTTCTCAGTTGGTTAGCCATTTTATTGTATAGGATTTTACCCCATTCTTTAGGTCTAGGTACTGATACAAACATACCTTCGTATTTAGTTGCACCGCTTCTTGATAGTCTAGCGTTTTCTGTACTAATCATTCTAGCCGCTACCCTTAACGCAAGAATACCGCAGTCGTCATCAGACTTACCTGCATTCTTCCATGCACCACCTTGTTCCGCCAAGACTGATTCAGCCTTAGCCCGCAGGGTGTCTGCGGCCACGTTTACTGTTTTTGCTACATTACTTATCATCGTTTCATCCATGTTGGTTTCCTCGCTTTGTATTTTCAGTCCGTTTTTCTTACGGATATAAAGTTTGTGTATATCCTTCCATGCACAACCGGACAAAGTTTGCTATGGCTATATTTTCCTCGACACCGTGTATCAAATCCCTTTCGGTAATTGCTGCGGCATCTACGATACGCATTATACTATCTACTTTTGCGGTAGATGTAATAGCGTAGTCGAATACTGTTTTTACCACTTCTCTAGGTGGTATTCCGTATGTTTCTTTTAAGGCTAAATTATAATCATTCTCACGGAAACATAACGTAAGGAAATGTTTAGCATCAAGACCTTGTGATACAAGACCGTTGATGAATGCTTCGGGTTCGGGATGTACGGAAAATGCTTGTAAAGCATTGATGCTATTCCTTAAGTCTCCTTCGTGTGCATCAGCAATCAGATTTAATTGTCCTTCTGTAATAACCGTTCCTGTTTTACCTGCTATCATAGATAGTCTTTTTACTATGTGTTCCTTAGAAATGGGATTGAACCTCAAAACCCTACACCTAGATTGAAGCCACTTACTAACCTTACTCAAATCATTACAAGTAAGGATAAAGTAACCTTGTGAGTTTTCTATCACACCTTTCAATGCCGACTGTGCGGCAGGTGTTAATTGGTCTGCTTCATCGAGCAAAAAGAATTGACGTGGATTGCCTGTCCTAGACATAGGCAATAACTCTTCTTCTACGAAATCAATACCTCTAGTCTTTTTACTACTAGCATTGAATACATGAATAGGCCATTCCATGTCCCTAGCCAAAGCCAAAGCAAGGCTAGTTTTGCCTGTACCTGCTTGCGGGCTATAAAAGATAAAGTGTTGTAAAGAAGTTACCTCATTAATAACTTCATTCTGCCCTACTATCTCACTAAGCGTAGGTCTATATTCAGTAGCCCATATCGTCATATTATTTTCTCCTTAATTTTGTGTTTGTTGGCTTATCCGACTTGTTAATGCTCTATTGTTTATCAGAACAGTTGCGTTTTTATCTATATGCCCTACGTTAAACTTGCAGCGTCATATGCGGGATTACTTTAATGGACTTACCCTTTATCTCCAACAACTTACGGTTTGGGCGTTGCAATCTAATCTCTC
>TARA_R100001443_G_scaffold29396_3_pt1 | contig 30570 bp, 16 predicted proteins | sample TARA_R100001443 | Tara Oceans TARA_R100001443 (sample SAMEA2622142) | marine metagenome | biome: marine biome (ENVO:00000447); feature: deep chlorophyll maximum layer (ENVO:xxxxxxxx); material: "saline water (ENVO:00002010), including plankton (ENVO:xxxxxxxx)" | depth 50 m
AGCACTTATTATTCTAGGATTAGCACCTTCCATATCAGAATCTTTTTCCATCCAATCATTAGCAAAACTGACATCTTCAGCAAACCAATTACCACCAGAGAGATTATTAAAATCATAAGCAGTACCATGATATACAACTAAAGGCTTTCCATCAGAGTCTACAACTTTAGTATCTGGGAATACAGGCTGATCTATTTCTTTTTGGAATAGTGGTTGTCCCTTTAAAGCAAAAGACTTTAAATCTTCATTTAATTCTAAATATGGATGCTCTGTTCCAGCTTCAACAATTTCATATCTTATGTCTGAATTTTTATTATCTTTTATATGTTTTTCAGCACCTTTTTTAGTTAAAAATATCCTGTTGTAATTTCTTGCATCGAAATATTTTAAATCATTCTTGTACATCGTTTCTGTTGGGGAAGCAACTACAACAATTGGGCTCTGACCTAATCCGTACCCTATATCTTTAATATTTTTACTCCACAGCACTCCACTAAAACTGTCTGTAATTATTTTGTTTGTAGCAACTTTTACTCCAAATCTTTTTCCAAGCTTGTTTGCAATATCTATCATAGCTTTATCATAAATCAATTTATGGATACCACCACCAATAGAAAGATTGCTTGATTCTTTTACACCAAACTTTGTATCGCTTTCAACAATTTCTTTTGCAGTTTCTTTGCCTACTAATCTTTCTAAAGAAACCTGTCGACCATTAATTTCTGCTTTACCATTTATAGGTATATTGAAATTCCCAACACTTGATCTATTTTTAATAGCATTTAATTTCACATAGGCTATTCCATTTTCCTCATACTTATTCCAATGAAAAGCATCTATATTTTGCCTCATGCTTGTTTGCCACCTGTCGATCTGCTGTGCACCTGTTGTCCAAGATATTCCATCATATCCATTCTCTGCACCATGTCTTATGAGTCTTTTTAATATCAATCGTATCCATGCTGTGCTTTTAAATGGTGCATCTAATACTGCTCCCTTATAAGGTTTTTCTAGTATTACTATATCATGTAACACCTTTTCCATTCTATCATCAAGTTCTATCCATTTTTTACGATCTTCTCCACTTTGCTTTTCTGCTGATTCTGAAAGCTTAAACATATTTCGCTTTCTCTTTATTGCATCGTACTTTAAATTCAATGCATCAATTTTATTTTTAATATCTTCAGGTATCCTTTTTATATATCCCTCTGAAGCACCTTCTTGATGCCAATCGGATTGAATTTCTTCAATAAAAAGAATTTTATTACCATTGCTATCATACCTAGTATTCATCCTTGCATGAGCAATAACATTGTCTTCCTCCCAATGACCAGCATTATCCTGATAACCAAAATCAGTTCCCCCTGAGATTTCTTCACCTTTCCTAATACGAAGAAGAACCTCAGTATAGTCATCACTAGCACCACCCTGAACATACCCCTCATGCCTTGGTTTTTGATTACTATGCCTATTATGAATATCATAATTAAGGTCTATTTCCATATTTGTAACATCATCTATAAATGCATCATCTTTAAAATCATAAAAGGGTTCATATCTCCCTAGCAGTAAACTAAAATCAGAACTTGGTGACCCTACACTACTCTTATCAAGCTTTGTGCCTATTCTATAATAATCATTAACAACATCCTCTGCCCTCTTTAAGCTTGTAATTTTACTTCTTATTTGGGTTTTCTTAATTACACCATCTTCCAGATTATCCACATAAGGCACTACAGCAGACCAAGTTCTACTCATCCAATTCACTCTTACATTAGTATATTTAACATTATACACGAAGCTCATTAATTCTTTATATTCTGCCTTGATTTGATTGAAATAAGAATCTCTTACGGATAGTGGATTTTTACTCCTAGATTCTACTAGCTCATCATATTGAGAAATTGTTTTCTTTAAATCAGACAGACTTATATTTAGATTTTCTCCATCACCATAATAATTATAACCATGAAATATTATATCCCCATCATCTTTCAGAAATTCAGCACCACTATCAAGATCGTCACTTGAGCCAATCACAAAATTCTCAAACTTCTTACTTTCAAGATACTCAATAAGATTGTCTATATTTTCTCTTACAGGCAAATGATCAAACATAACCTTCTGCCCTACTAGATTCCGAAAAGCTGACCAACCCCATTCTAAATTTTGCCTAGAGAAACTACCACTAAGTTCTGCACCTGTTTTTTTATCTATATAAGATATAGGGTTTCCATTTGCACCAATTTCTACAGGCTCAAAGTTCACATCATCTCTTTGCAACTTCTTTATTTTCTCAAGTGTATGCCCATGATTTTCCATAAATAATTCTACAGCTTCCACCATGTTAGGGTTATAACCCTTCATAACAGTTTCAACATTAATTTCATTTACAGTAACCCAGCTATACAATTCACCTTTTGATATATATTGATTTTTATCATTATCAAATATTGTATCTAGATCAAGCCAATCAATTTCCTCTTGCTTTATTTGATTTCTTTTTAACCAATTTTTAACACTAACCTTTTTCATTTTTTCTGGAAACTTATCTGCTATAACTGTTCTAGTTGAACTGTAAAAAACAGGAGCATCCCCTGATTCATATTGCACATCTCCAGCTTTAGATTCTAATTCAAATAATTCTTTACCAGCCTGTAAGCTTTGAGCCACACTATCTGTAAATTCATCTAAGGTTAACTTTTCTCCTGTAAACTTCTTAATAGCTCTTTTAAACTGCATGAATAATTTTTTAATCCATGCTAAGAATTTGTTTTTATCTTTAGCATTTTTAATACGAGCACCCTGTTCACCTATCGCTTGAACTAAGGCTTCATCCAACATCTCTGCTGGGGAAAGACTAGGCTGGGACATTTTCACCATGTCTAGATAGGGAGATTGCTTGATAAGTTCAATCCCCTCATTATACCTTTCACTATCGTTCTCTCTTATCCAATTAATATATGGATGAGTAAACTCATGGAATATAGTGTCCTTCGTAGCCTTGTCTTTATTTATATATATTGTTCCAGATTCCTGATCGAAGAATCCAAGCACAGAGCCTTCTTCCTGTCCTTGATATTGAACTTTAGGATCGGTAGTAGGATGTTGATTTGAGGTTAGCTTAAACTGACTAGACTTAAATGCAATCCAAGAATCTTTTAAAGCTTTAGGATTTACAAAATCATCATATCTAACAGGAAGATTGCTACCTGTATAAGGATTAAATGGCTCATAACCATTATCAAGTAAACCTTTAATATTCTTTAAATCTTCTTTGGTAAAATCTTTTCTTAAATCTTTTACAGGCTCATACACATTTGAACCATCGTAGAATGCAAACATATTTTTTGAGCCATCTTTTTTAGGAGTTATTTCCATAACAGATAGGGTATTTAATGTGCTTACATATGCAACCATGTTTTTAGCATCAACTATTATTTTTGGCTGATTGGTAAAAGTATCCCCAGAATTTTTATAAACAAATCCATCATAGCCTAAATCTAATAGAAAATCATTTAAGATATTACTCGCCTCAGTTTGATAATCAGGGTTATCAGATTCATAAGGCTCTACTAATCTCCCTTCTAAATCAGACCATTGATCTTCAGTAAGAATGTTTTTCTCTAAAAGTTTATTGGCTATATCTAGAGCATCAAAATTTCCCATATCATCTAAACGAATAGGATTTCTAATATCTAAATACCCTTCCATCTTAATATTGAGCTCACTTCCCTTAAGTGCCCTTAAAGATTCATGGATATCCTCAGTACCAAAATGGAATCCACCTTCTTTATAAATAAACTCATCAAACACATTGTCTGTAATATGGTAAACTACAAGAGGGTTTCCCTTGTCATCGATAACTGTTGTTTCTTGGAAATAATCTACCCATTGTTGAGGCTTGGATAGTTGCCTTTGGAACTGTACTCCAGATAGTGTTACTTGAGAATCTTCTTGCCCTGTTCCTTCTCTAGTTCCTTTATCCGATTTTTGATCGCCTTTGTTATCTTGGGTCTGTTCTCCTTCGACAGAACCCCTGACTCCTTTAGTTCCTCCAGCGACTTTAGTATCTTTGGATGTGGTAAACTGCTCATAATAATTCCTTTCCTTAGCTCTTCTTATTGCTTGGTCTTTATAATTTGTGCCTTCTTCCTGTGCAGAGCCTTCCCTAATATACAGCTCTTTTTCGTAATACCAAAGAACTGCCTGTACCTGATCTGGACTCCACTTAAATCCTGTCATATCAGACAACTCTTTAACTAGGTTGTTTACAACCTCATCCATCACATCAACTTCTACAACAGTTCTAGGAGTCTCCTGAGTTACAGGTCTACCTTTACTATCTTTTTCAACCTTGCCAGACTTGTTTGTTTTAAATGGTGTCCCCATCCACCTGTTCCAAGTCCTAGACCACCAAAGATCATATACAGCTTCATCATGCACTCCATCAAGATTTAAGATGTATCTTCCTATCTTTTGACCAAATGCCATCATTCCATAGTAAGTATACCCTTTTCTAAGATGTCCAAAGTTTTTACCAAACTTTTCATTTATCTCTTTACCTGTATGGGTAGACATTAGCCAATCAACAGCTCCATCCTCTCCAAGCTCATCAATTAACTTTTGAAGCTTTAATGCATTTGTTCCAACTGCACTAGACTTTAAAGCACCAACTGTCACAGCTTTGTCAAACTTATTTTTAGCCTTTATTACTTTATTTCCATTAACATTTAATGCAATTTCAAGCTTTCCATTATCTAAATAGTATCTCATTGCAGATACAGAGTAGTCATAATTAGGAGAAACCTTTGTTCCTAAACTTGTGATACCCATTAATACTTTAAATATAGTTTGCTTAGAGCTATTGTTTCGCAATTCTGGTAGTTCTATAGAGGCGATATCTACAGCACCAAATACTTTATCCCTGTACCATTCAAAAGAGCCTTCAAAGTCAAAATTCTCATCTGCAAGAACATCCATAATATTAGATAGCCCTTGAACTGTTCCAGCCCTAACTCTTCCAGCCTCCCTAACCTTTCTACCAGCCACCTTTTTAGCAACTTGGTCAACCCTTAATTTTTCAGGTGTAGTCTTTTGGAATTGTATTCTCTCTTCTATCTTGATAGCAGTATCATCAAATACTACATAAACCCTTCCTTTAGGTGCATTGTCTAAAGTTTGAGATTGCATAAAAGTTATTCCATCAATACCAGCATTAAGTAAAAACTTAGATGCTCCTCTTGATCCTAAAACAGATTGTATCTCTGTGTACAAGGCTTCACCAGACTTGCTACGAGAACCCCATTGAGTATTCCAGCTAGTTTGAGATAAAGTTTTATCTAATGTCTCAATTTGATTTACATTAAAGACAGAACCCATTTCATCGTAGCTATCTTTTATGTTATTCCAATGCTTCTGGAGTCTTTTTAATTGAAACTTCTTTACTGCTTTATCTGAATCCAACCAATTGTATTCACCTTCATTGTTTTTCTCTGCCCATTTTATAGCACTTTCTTTAGACTTAAATTTCTTAACAGGCAATGCATTACCATCATCATCTTGCTTATTTTTAGGAAGATTGCTTAAGAAGACTTCTTTACCTAGAGCAATATATTTAGCTGGTGCTATTTTATCTTTATATAATGTAACCTTGTATAGATTTCTTTCACCACCTAGCACATTGGTTAAATGGGTAGCATAATGCCTAGCAAGACTTTCACTACTTGTAAAATACAATCCCCATCCCATTACATTTTCATTAGCACCTGTTCCGATCTTGTTCAATGTAAACTTATCAAATCTGTGAGGACTACCATGAAACAATTCTAAATCATCTTGACTATCAACTTCTCTTTTCCTAACTTCTTCATTCATCTCTTCATTTGAGAGATAAACAACTTTAGCACCACCTACAGCCTTCGTCAATACATTCTCAGCACTCTCGTTCCAATCATTATCAGCAATGGAGGTAACATCTTCAACATAACTATTCTTTTGGAAATGAACTTTTTTTAATTTTTGGAGAACCCTTGATCTATCATTCTCTTTTTTAGGATCGTAATATTTTACAACAACACCATTTTTCCTAAGTATATCAACTTTCTTTCTTGATGTTTTCTTGGGCACAATCGCATATCTAAACTCAGACAGGTTTACAGCTCTTTGTGGTTTTGCCTCAAGATACTGAATCTTCGATCTTCTCATCATATCTGCAAGAGGAATTATATCTTCAATTAGACCAGAGGGAACATCAATAAAATCATTGCTTTTCAACACAGACCTCATTGCATCTACACCTCTTCTTTTACCCTTATTATACTGACCAAGAGCTCTATTTAAATTGTCGATAGACTCCCAAGTGCTATCCCATTTATAATATGGATTTACCCTATCAAATACAGGACTAAACAGTTCATTAAAAGACTCCCTTTCATCCTTTATACCCTTTGCTGTGGTTAGATTTTTAGTTGCTTGTCGTATTTCATCAAGACTTTTTAATCGCTTTGATGCATCAGATTTAGCTCGACCAAAGCTGTAGGTCATACCTTCTTGCCTAGAGGTTGTACCCCCTTTCATCATGTAGTTAACTATGTTGTCCATGTCCCATTCAACTTTCCTCTTACCATCTTTGAAATGAGGGTTGCTGAAATATGGACTAAAGGTCGATTCGACCCATCCATAGAACTTGTCGTTGCCAACTTTCTTTAAAGCCTTTTCAATAGATTTCTCAGCTCTTTCAGTATCTACAACCTTCTTGCCTACATTTTTACTATCAGTAAAAAAGTGTCCCAAACTACCAATTGCATAAAACCCTTTACTGTCCAGCCTGTCATTAAACCCTTGTAAAAGTATTTTCTGGATATTTTTATTAGTATAATATGTAGTTATAGAATTTTTTATTGCATCTGTAAGCTCTCTATGAACCTCTGATCCAATTTCTATATTACTTTGTGTTAGGTTTGGATACTTCTGGAAAAAATTTCTTAAAGGTGTTGCTTCAGCATATTGATTAATTAATCTAGCATTCCTTTTAAATAACCTTATATTGATCCCTTGATCTAATAAGAATTGATATTGCAATCCTCTATTGTATTTTGCTTCTTGTAAGAAAAACTCTAGACCTCCTTGAACTCTATATAGATCAGCTCCACCTAAAGGATCAAGAGAGCTAACCCTTCTATCTACTGTTTCAAAGGCTGTTCTCATTTTTTGCAATCTATCGCTTAGAGCATTTTCATCAACATCGTATAGTTTAAGTGGAACAGTTTTAGAATATATATCAGAGTCATATACTTCGTTTAAAGGTGATTCTGGATTAATCAAATCCATGTCCCCAACCAAAGTAACATCCCCAAAACTATTAAAAGGAATTTCTTTATCTGTAATAGCAATACTTGGTACAGGTAGTCCGCCAAGCATTTCAACATCTTCAATCCTACTAGAACTAAAATTATGCAACACTACAAGATTGCCTTGAACTGTGTATTGTTTTTGTGGAGTCTTCCTAGCAGTTACAACCTTTGGGTTATAGATAAAGAGGTCACCAGCACCAACATCATACACTCCATCATAACCAGCATCCAAAACAAGCTGAGGATAGTCTTGAGCACTTTTCCTTCCTGTTATTGATTGAAAAGTTTCCCAATCTGCTGGATCGTTTAAGTTTAATATTTTTATATCATTGGAAAGTTTTCCAACTGTAACTCTATCACCAAATTGCTTTGAGTATTGTAGGTTTGGGGTAAATGATACAGCCATACCATAATACCCTTCGCTGACTAGCTTGTAGCCATTTTTTGTAATATCCTCGTAACCTTCAAGATCGGTAGAATGGTATACTTCTGCACCTCTCCAATCAGGGATATCTCTTCCAAATCCATCCTTGCCTTTAGAGGGGATGGTTATATTATCTTTTAATAACTCCCTCTGGAACTGAGGTTTCTTATTAGGTTTCTGCTGTTTTAATCTTCCTTCATCATCTTTTTGACTATCCCTATCATCTTTCTTTTGTTTGCTAGAGACTTTTTCTTGTCCTTTAGATAATTGATCACTTTCTTCTTTAATGTCTTGGTCAATTTCATCCTCTACCTCTTCAATTGTTTGATTTAATTTTTTATCAATTACAGGACTTGACTTTGATGTATCATCTAATTCACTTTCATCCACATTAAGCTCATCCATCATCCAAGCAATATCATCCTCTACTTTAACTTCTGTTGGATTCTTTATCCACTCTTTTAGTTTTGGAAGAGCTTTATATCTTTCTGCTGGATTATTTAAATCTACATCATCAGGTAAATTTAAGTTCTTTGCTATCTGTGAATAAAGATCATATCGCAAATATGTTGACTGATCACTCCCAGCCTTAAATACAACATCATCATAGTTATCGCCAAGAACCAGCTTGTCATTCTCAAGCAATAGCTCATTAAATTCTGTAGCAGATTTCCTAGCATCAGTCCGAACTGCCTTTGGCAATGTATTTATATTATCATTATACTTTTTTAAAGCTTCTTTTTGAGCAAAGCCTTTAACAGATTCTGCAACTATATCTCCCTTGAGCCATAATACATTTCCATTTTTCTTAATAGGCTTACCTGAATACTGATCTTTGAATGAATACTTATCCTGTTCCTCATTGTATCCATCAATAATAGCTTTGCCTGATTTATTGCTTTTAGTTGATTTTGCAACACCAAACACTTCTGTGCCTAATTCAAACTGCTGTCCCTCAACCTTTTCAACCTCTACAGCAACTTCTGGCTTATATACACTATCTAAGCCATTTTCTATTACTTCGTCAAACTTGCTATCTGAGATATCATTTTGAGCAAGAAAAAGACTTACCATCTCTACATCGTTATCACCCAAGCCCATTTTAGGTGAAGGTTTCTTTTTCCAAGCTTCAATAGCCTCTTTTGCTTCTTCAGGAGTTACCATTATATTTTCTTTAATATACTGTTTCACTTTAGGAGTTATAAATCTATCTAACAACTCTTGCTTGGAAGCTTCAAGCTTTTCAGCTCTCTCTTTCTTTTTATCTGCTTTCTCCTTAAGGCTATCCATAATCTCTTTAAGTGCAACCTTAGTACCATCTGCCTGATTTACTAATCCAAAACCTGTAGGAGTAATTGATTGCTCTATAGGAGTAAGAACAGGAGTTCCTTTTTTATTTCGTTCAACATTAAATCTTATGGTGGGTATTGTAGAGAATGTGTTGTCATCAAAAGTAAGCTTCCAAAACATCTTACCATCTGAAATTCCATCCTCTTTAAGATTTTCTGGATTCTCCTCTATAAATTTATTTAATCTTTTCTTTTGAGTTGGAGTAAATAGGCTACCTCCTATCTTGACACCTGTAGGAGATATGGAGTAAAAAATATCCTTACTGCCTTCTTTTAGTATAACTTTATTGTCTGAATCTTTATGGTATATCCAATTTACAGAATTACCTTTATCATCAGAAATAACATCTGGAGTATCTCCAATATTGACTTCATGTTTCAGGTTTGTAATTAATTTTACATATCCATCTTTAAATAAATACAGCTTATTGTTTCCAGCTTCGTATATCTGCCCATCTTTTAACAAGCTTGGGTCTAAAACACTTGGATCAGATAAAAATTCTATATCATTTTGATCAATATCTTTAAGTGGGATTGTAATAGAGGTGTTTTTTTGATGGTCATTAAACTGTTTTTCAAAAACTTTTTTATTAGATTTTTTTGGTCTGTAACCATATTTTGATCCACGATCAAAAAGAAATCCTCTTTTCTTATACCATGTTATAAGCTCATCATCAGAGAGCCCTTTTCCAAATCCACTTTCGTCAGTTTTAGATATATTTCTAGTAGCTTCATCAGAATCGACAAGTAGAGTCATGGACATATCTAATTTGTCTGCTTCAGCTAAAATTCTATCCAGCTCTTTAGATGCATTCCCCTTACCTCTACCTTCAGATTTCATGCTCCCAATAAAATCAAGCATTACATCTCCTTGCTGTTGTTCTCCAGCAACATTTCCTGTATTAAGGTCAGCTGATAAGGTAACTTCTATATCGTTATTAGTATAATTAGGAAGATTTCCATCCATACTATAAAGAGCATTAACCTTATCTGAAAGTATTTTTGCTAATTTAACATGGTCTTCATCTTCTTTTACTTTTTCTGTAACACCATCTAGAACAAGAGCATTGAATATTTTAATATGCTCTGAAGGACTTTCAAATGGATCACTTCCATTATTAGCTTTTATGATAGCCAACCTATAAGCATTTGCATTGGTTATATTCTGATCTCTTACAAGCTGTGCATCTTCCTCAGCATCATCACCAATTAATTCTCTTGTGTTTTCAAGACTATCAACAGAATCATCTATTTCTGGAGCATCTTCATAGTTTACATCTTTAAGCGATTCATCATTTTTCTTAAAGGATTCAAATGCTTTTAACTCAACCTGTGAAGCTTTAGTTAATGCTTTGTCAAGCCTTGCTTTGTCTTTGTTATCAAGCTTGTCATAATTTTCCCTTATTACTTCAAATCTTTCAACATCCCAAGTATCTGCTTCAAAAATAGTATTTTGATTAAAAAGATCGCCATCTATTTTATACTTTTTAGTTAATTCTTCTTCTAATTCCCATAGCCCTGAATTATCAAGCTCTTCCTCTAGCTTGTCAAAATCTATATCAGATTCAATCTCAGGTGAATCATCTTCATCTGGCTCTTCAATAGCTATTTCAATATTATCTGCTTTTGGTTCAGTAGGCTCTTTAAACTTTTGCTGTTCAAATGCACTTTCAGATATTTGATCTACAGCATATTGAAAAGATTTTCTCGCATCATTTTCAGTATCAAAGTCAATATCTTCTAAAAGCCTTCCATTGTAGTCATTAACCCAGACGATCCACTTGCCTGTGCTTTTATTCTGAACAAGCTGAACTTGTGCTGGATCACCTTGCTCAATATCTTCTATGGTGATAGACTCTATAAGCTCTGCATCATCAACAAGGTCTAGTTCTAAATCTTTTATAAGATCACTTTTAGCCTTTGCTTTCCTATACCCTTTTCCACCTTCAGTTATACTTTTTCTAAGTGCCTGTGGAAATGCTAAGGTAGAAAGTTCCAGCAAAACATCATCAGGAGTAGGTGCTACAAACTCCTCTATGCCTGTGATGTCTTTTATAAATTTCCCATACTGCTCTTCTAATAATTCTTCAGAGAATGTTCCAACCTGACTTTGCTTAAAAAACTTCTTAGTTGCACTCTCTATTGTAGTTTCACCTAGTTCAGGATTGCTTTTAAGCACAGCATTCTTTAATGCTTTTCTAGATAGTTTTTCTCTTTCCTTGCTAGTTAATAAGCCAAAGTATTCTTTTAATTTTAATCCAGATTGTGCACGACCCTTTTTAGTAGCAAATGATACAGGCAGTTTTAATGTCTGCATCAACTTAGTCCCAGCTCTTTCACTAAGATTTTCAGTTAATTGCTCACCATACCCTTTCCATATAGATGTAAATAAAGGTTCTATTTCACTATCTGCATCTACAACAATCTCATATTCTTCGCTATCGCCCTGAATTATTGCATCTGGAGTCTGTCTTCCAAGAGTCTTTGAAACTGATCTTCCAGCACCCATTACAGTTGTCTGTGATAGTAATCCTAATGATGAGGCAAAAGTTTTTCCACCAAGTTTAGCCAATCTGACATTAATTTGATCTTCTGCTGACTCTTTAAGCCATTTAGCAAAAGCTTGTTTTAAACCAGCTTCTGTAACTTCTTTAGTTGCAGTAAATGCTCCAGCAGTAAAATATAGCTCTGCCATAAACTGCCCTGAAGATGCTACCCCTTTCCAGAAATCATATCCAAAACTATTATCTCTATTTAACTTATCTACATATTCTTTAGCCCATACCAAGTCCTCTTCATCAATATCCTGATCATTCTTTAGCTTCATGGATACATCATATAATTTATAAGCATCACTAAGCTCAAACCCTTGACCAGCAAATGGTATCAGCTTTGCACCTTCTTTTGATGGAAGTGTTTTGGTATAAAATTCACCAGCAGACAATCTATCTTCTTCTGCGATATGATTATCAGTTAAGTTAATTTTTTGAATATAATGAGGTCTTTTATATTCCTTTGAAAATGGGACTTTAGGGTTGTTTAATTCTTCAAGGTTATCATAGAACCAAGTTCCTGTATTTTTGTTGTAAAAGGCATATTCCTGTCCATTTTCTTCTATTATAGCACCCTTATTGTACAGATCATCTCTAATATCATCATTTACATCTACAGCATTATCTTTTTCGCTAAGTTCCTTTTCTCTATTGACAAGACCCTGAACTATAGCATCGCTAACAGGCTCACCAGCATCAAGCATTCTTTTATATTCAGCAATGTCATTTTGTAGTGTTAATTTTTTTTCTGTAATAATCTCGTCTGCATTGTACCAATTACTAATACCTTTGAATACAGCTTTTATAGGATTTGACTTTTCTGGTGTAATTGTTTTACCTGTTGACAGGTCGTACTTTCTAAAACCCTTTTCTTCAAACTCTTCCCATCTAGAAGGACTTAAGCCATCATCGGTAAGCTCTTGCTTAAACATCTTTTTAACAATGTCTTTATCTGTAATCATGCTACCATCTGGAGACTTTACAGCATATCTATTTATGTTACCATCCATTAGCTCTTCATGGTAAGCTTTATTTTTTTCCAAGAGGTCTATTGCTACTTGTGAGCTTCTCAAGTTTTTAACCTTGTTATAAGATGCATCTAGAATGTCATCTAGATTATTAACATCAACAGGAGTATTATCGTTTATATATGTATTTATATTAGCTAAAAGTACAGGCTGTTCTTTTTCTCCAAGTAGATCAAATGCACTTGCAAAGCTTATAGCATTGTCCCCAAAACTTACAGACATCCCTCTTTCAGTACCAGCTCCAGCACCTAAAGTATCTGCACCATACCTTGTCTCTTTAAGTTCTTCTTTAACAAAGTCTGGCAATGCATTATAATATTCGTAGGCTGTTTCAAAATTATAAGGGTCTTCTGACTCTCTTTCTATTCCAAACCCAATTGTTTTACCAAACTCTTTAACACCTTCCCACAAGTTAGGAGGGGATTTTAAAGTCCCCTCGCTTGAATTAGAGCTACCTAAATTCCCTTGCCCAGAAGATGGTAGGAGGGGTTTAGTGGGTTGTGAGGAGGGTGCGACTGTGTTACTAAAATCTTCGTAGCTACCAAAATCGTAACCATCAGAGGTTAAATTATTGTAAAAAGATTGTCTAAGATTCTCATCTTGCAAGTTAATTTTAAATTCTTCAATGTCAGGTAGCTGATACCCATCAGAGGACAAATTCCCATGAAGGACTTCAATCAGGTTTTTATTCATTAATTATTTCCCTATCTTCTTTTGTAGAAACTTTGCTTTAGCTTCTTCCATAGGATTTAGCTTTGAACCAAGTAACCTTTCTCTCATCTTATACGATCCTGAGAGTTTGTCTGCTTTGTATTTTTTAAGATACTTTTTTATATCTCCACTATCAATATTTTGTCCCACCCACTCTTTTAAAGGTAAAGACTTGTCCTTCATTTTGCTTTTATGCTCTTCATACATCTTTGCAACTGCATCTGCTTCTGTATCTGAGAATTTGAAACTTTTTATCTGATCAATAGTATCTTCAGGACTAAGCAATCCATATTTTTGAGCTTGTTCTTTTTTCTGCTTATTCATTCTGGTGCGAGTCTCATCCTCTTTTGCAAGTCTAACCTTATCAGCTTCACCTTCTTCTTTTTGAGCCTTCATCTTAGCCCTGATCTTCGCCTTGTTTTGCTCTATTCTCTGAGGGGTGCTCCTTTTGTCTGCATCATCCATTTCAGGATCAGACCAGAACTCTTCATTTTCCTTATCTTTAACATCCTGTTCTTTTCGTGTTTTTTCCATTTCTACATTCAAATTCTTACTAGCTTCCTTTTTAGCTTCCTCTTCAGCTTTCTCTTTAGCCCTATTTTCAGCATCCTGTTCTTTTCGTGTCTTTTCCATTTTTACATTCAAATCTTTACTAGCCTTATCTTCAGCCCTAAACTTTTTTAAAGCTTCTTCATTTTTTACATTAAGCTTTTCAGAGGCTCTAGCTTTTAACATAGATTCAAAGGTTGGATACTGCTCTTTAAACTCAGGGCTTTTTCTTGAATTTTCCCAATTTTGAAGCAAACCATCATATTCACCCTGATCTTTAAACTCATATTTTTTCATTAACCTTGTTTTCATCCTAGCTGTTCTAGGAGATTTAGGATCGTAAAAAGGTTTCTCAGTCTCTTTTGGAATTTCTTGAACCTCTGTATCTATTGGATCAACTGCTACACTTTCATTTACAGGGTCTTCGCCAGAATCAGTAACCTGAGTATTGTCATAAGTCCCAAATGGATTGCTTTTATAATTTGAAGGAGGTGTCGATGATTGAGTATTGTCAAATGTCCATTCAGGTGCATCGCTATATACCTTAGACCTTAATGTGTTCATCTTAGTTCTAAGCTCAGACATTTCATCTGAGTAATCTGCCTTTACACCATCGTTATCTGTTTTACCATGTAGTTTCATAAGGGTCTTAAGATCATCATCATAACTTGTAAGTAGTGCTAAATTATTCTTATTCTTAGTCTCCCAAATCTTCTGGCTACCTTCAAAGTCAGCTAAAGCTTTATTTCTATCACGATTTGCCCAAGCTGTATCAACCTTGTCTTTATTCAACTGCTCTGTGTAAAAATCTCTGCCTAGAACCTTGTAAGCATTTCTGCCTTCATCTGTCTCATCCCATAAAGTTTTATTTGTTCTGCCATCTTCACTTACTGTTTCAATATAGCTACCAGAGTTAGCATCTACAAGCTGACCAGCATTATATAAGTCTTTCTTCTTTTTAAGCTCATCTTTTCTAGCCTGTCTTTCTTGGTTTTTTAAGCTTTGTGGATCAAGCTTCCATAACTGACTATTAATATCCTTTATAAGACTATCTCTCTTATTAAGCCCTTTTTCATTTATATCATCAAATATATCAGCCATTATCCATTCCTTTTTTGTATTAATGCTACAGCCTCAGCAACATCCTCATCTCTACCAGACTTTAAGAGCATATTTATGTTTTCTAATTGAGATGTGTCGAAACCTTGATATATTCCAACACCACCTCTTATAATCCCACCTATAGCATCACCAACCAATTGCTTGTTTTGAAGATCGGCATTCATTCTAAGTTGTTCATTTTGGAAATCCATCTGAGATTTTCTTTGACCTATACCAGCCAACTTTTCAAAAGCTTGTGTCTTAGAGTCCTCATTTTTCTGCTCCCAATACTCAGTAGAGTTTCTAACCTCCCTTAAAACATTTTTATCCACATCCTTGTTTACAAGATTTGCTATCATAGAGTTTTCCAAGCCTTGACCTATGATATTACCCCTGTTTACAGTTCTAGTGTTATCAGCTTGAGCAGATATATTTCGAGTATCTATAGCAACCTTTTCATTTACATTATATTGACCCTGTTCAGCTCTTTTTCTAATTTCATTATTATAAGCTATCTCATCTGGAGACATCTTATATTGCTGTGCTTGAATTGGGTTTTTCTTTGCTTGATACAGATCATATGCTCCTTTTAAAAGATTTGCACCAGCCATAATTGCCATAATTGGTATTGCCATAATACTACTCCTTAAATCTCAATATCGTTTCCGTTTGGTTTTCTTTGTTTTCCAACCTTTTCACTATTTTCAAAACTTGCATCATAAAGTGCCTTTTCCCATTTAGCATAATATCTATCTTGTATATTGCTTGGAAGAATTGAAAGCACATAGTCTATCAATTGCAGATGGAATTTCGCTGGGATCGAAGGCTTAGTGCTTGACAGCTGATCTAATGTTGACGGTCTAGCATAGAATGTCATGTGAGCTCCAGAAGATTTCTTTTTATTTAAAATAATCTTTGAAGATGTAACCACATAGCCTGTAGGCTCTCCAGAAACTAATTCATTGTTCTCATCGTAATAAATGTCCTTAATTAAAATCGGATCTAACTTTCGTTGTGAAACTTTTAAAGATATCATTTTAACAAATGTATTTGGTATAGACATCTCGCCATCAGTAAAGGTCAAAGTTGTATCTATTTCCTTTAATGCAAGACCTCTATCACACATCTCCATCTCTGCTTCATATAACAATTGCTGTACAGCAGTTGCATCCTCATTTGGACTTACATATAAAACTCTATCTACCATGTCATTCCAATTCATAACTTCTCCCTATGATGTTTCCAATGCAGTAAGCCTGACCCTAACAGCTTCAAGCTCTGCCGATAATTTTTGAATACTTGCATTTAACCTTGCTATTTCATTGCCTATCTTCCTATAAGCAATAGTTTCTGATCTATCCTTACTTTTTGAATATGTGCTACTCAATTTCAAGCTCCATATTGTGTATTTCCAATTTTCCTTTTGAGGTGGTATCCTGAGATACTTCTATCATAAAAGCCTCTCCCCTAGCTCCTAGTCTTAACGAAACAGAAGATGGATGGATTGGGGATACAGGAAGATCAAAGGATTTAATAGGTGTCTTTTCGCTTGTAATCCTTCCAACTAAGTTCACACCATTTACATTAGCTTCATTATTACCTGTAAAAGCTTCATACTTAAAGATTAAAGTGTAATTATCTATTGTACCCAGATTTGCATCTTGAGTTTGAACTATCTGAAAACCTGTTATTTCAGCATCAGGTGTACTAATTTCACTAAAAACAGTATCATTATATGTCGTGCCCTGTATAGACAGGTATTTCATTTTAGAAAGCCTTTCAAAGACCCTGCCTGTAGTTGCATTGGTTGTTGTGAAATAGCTATTAGCACCTGTAAAAATACCTACATCATCCACAGTTGCAAATAATTCATTCTGTGCATTACGAGAATACACATCAATTTTAAAATTGCCTACAGCTACATACTTTAATGATATCTTTTTCAAATTCTCTCTTCGACCTAGTTCGCTTGTAGATATCCAGCCTGTTTTAAAAACTGCTTCTTGCTCTCCAAGTTGAGTAAATCCATAAGATTCAGATTCCATATCATATATAATTGAACTGCTTCCATTTTGCCTTATAGAATAAATCTTATTATCTTCATCCTTAGTTAACACATTAGCAGATGAGCTACCCCTAGTATGCCATTTAGGACTGTTAAGTGTATTTAAATCCAAGATATACTCTATAGAATCACCTTTGCTAGGCAGTACACAAAGCCTATTCTTTAAAACATCAATTGTAGAATGAGCATTCCCTTCACTATATATTGACTTATACTCATCGCTAATAGCCTTAGATAGTTCAGTAACTTCAAAATTTGGACTCAGGTAATAGATACCACTATTGGTACAGAAGAAAGCTCCACCTTTATATTCAACTATACTATCAGCAGATTTAGTTCCAAGATTAGGTTCAGCTTCATCCATTGTCCAAGCTGTTGGGTCTGCCGATGGTATGTTTAAATTGAATATACCTCTTTCTGAGAATACAGCTAGATTCCCAAGTAGTCCAATAAGTGCTGTAGTATCGCCACCTTGCCTGTCTTTAATTTGTATATAATTGGTAATAGGAATAACATCTGGCTGACCAAGTTCTGAAAACCAAACCCAATTCTTGTGATCTTCCTCAACAGCATTGTTTATCATCTTGCCCTTAGTAACAAAGTTTCTACCATTCATGTAGAATGAATCGCTGTAGTTCAATGTTAAGGGAACATCACCAAAAGGATGCTCTGTTGTAGGTGTAATAAATTTATCCTGAAACTTTAAAGTGCTACCTAAAGATGTCTTCTCCCAATAGTAGTCACCCACCAAGTATAAGTGGGTTGCATTAGAAGATATGGCAGTTGGAACTCTAAGAACACTTCTAATATTTGCATCTACATTTTGACTTACTGTTGCTGTATCTATTTCACCATTTTCACTAATTAATAATTGCTTATTAACCTGAGAATCTTGATTGCCAAAAGTATTGGTAGGAAAGTAAATTGCTCTATCACCACCAAACCAATCTATATCTGGAACTACTACTGTTCCAATTTGACCAACCCTTACATTATCTGCTTTTGCATTTACCTCACCACCACCACTAATACCACCAGCACTATGAACCCATAACTCAATTGTTATAGTTCCTGTAACAGGAGTATAGGTCATTTGCCTATCTTCTTCTGCTGATAATCCGTCTGAACCAACACCTGTAAGGGTATCTCCAATCTGAGTCGTGTTACTGCCATCCTTTACATATGCCTTCATCCAATTAGCTCCTGTACCTACAGTATCAAGATAATAATGCATTTCTTGAATATCGATATAGTATGATTTCCCAGCAGTTACAGTTATATTTGGAGAATTTGTTTTAAAAGTTATAGCACCAAATTCATTATCAGCAGTTGTCCATTTAGCCCTGAGAGTTCCACCATCATTGTTCATGTCCTCAGTAAAACCTGTTGCATCTTGAGTAACCCAGCCACTAGACTCGTTAAAGTTAAAAGGAAAATCAACCCCTTTATTATTATCAAACCTTACTATATCTCTAACCATTGCCCATATAGTGCTAGAATGAGTAAGCTCTATTCTATTTGCATCTGTAATAGTTGTTATTTCAGTCTCTGTATCATCATATCCCCATCCCTTATAAGCACTTGCTGAAAATACTATATAATCCCCTACTGCTGGGGTAAGTCCTGATGTTGCATTTACTGATTCTAAAACAGGCTGTGGTGTATAAAGCTTGTTAGTTAGCTGTACAAAATCAGTAGAAAATTCAATTGTACCATCGTCTAACCTACCTCCTGTTGATATATTTGCAATCTGCTCATATATACCTTTAGGATTAACTTTAGCCCTGTACAGCTTAAAACTTGTAAGTCTAGGATTTACTGATCCATTAAATTGAATATCAAGATTAACTGAATGAGCATTTGAAGTAAAAAGCGATGTATCTGCATGGAAATTTTTAGTAATAGCACCTTCTTGGTTACCATCAAATACAGGAGACATTTTGTAATAATAAGAGGTATGTGTAGAACTAGAACCAAGATTCATACCAAGATCATCACCTGTTGTATCTTCACTTATAGAAAAGTTAAAATCTGTATCTTCGAGTCTCGGATAGCTTGTATCATAGTGCAGTCCCTTGTATCCATAAGTGTCGCTTCTAAAATATGTTATTCTAAATTGCAATCCATTTAAACCAAGATCATCTTTCCAGACTTTAACAGTTGTATGATGGCTTGTATCATTTGATCTAAAGCCAAGCTCATCACCATAAACACCACCTAAATTTTCTGTTATATGAGTCCAATGAAGATTACTATCTGTGCTTATATCTTTCCATGTGGATGTAGCTGTATCATAATATTCAACCAGCTTAATACCTGTAACAACTTGACCTGAGCAAACATAGTTGAGATAAGAGCTATAATCATCTACATGATAAACTTTGTAAGTCCCATCTGCATCGTTGGTCACAGTCGTTGTGGTCGCTGTTCCATTAGTCTGAGTGGTATAGGCATGTGAAAATTCTGTAGATTCTCCCCAGAACAAATCTCTGTCAATATACTGCATAATCTTTGGTTTTTCTTCAAGCCCATTTGAGAATCTGAGCTGATCTCCATAATTGTGTATACGGACATTTTCAGTATTCAATGAAGGCTGAGTCTCTACACCATCGCCATCAATGTCAATAAGTAAAAAGTTTGATTCGCCTGTTACAGTATTGCCTTCCCAATCAGAATCAACAATTTGAATTTGATATGTGTACTGAGCTCCTAAAGGATCATGGCTTTCCAAATCAGTTGGAACTGACCAATCATAAGTTCCTCCTGAGCCTTGATTGTCAATATTTTGTGCAATGATTCTATCTACAGAAAAATTAGCATCACCAGATTTTTTTAATAAATTAATCTGCATTTAACTCCAATCCTCATTACCATTATCAAACCATAAAAAAGCATCTTGATAAGGAGATTCTGGATTGCCTGTCCAAGTATTTGCCAAAACCTTTATTTGCAAAGATATATCGCCAAAGTTTTCCCAGAATTGATATTGTGGAGGATTCGATGTATTAAGCTCTGCCTCTACAACACCACCTGTAGTGCCCATAACCCTAACTTTAGATGCACAACTGACAGAACAATAAAGCAATAAAACAGTCCATGTCTGGAGGGACATATTTGCTTTTTGAACCATGTAAAATCCTGTTATATAAATACCTACTCCCAGACTATAAAAAATTCTTGCTCCATCATCTATATTCCCCCACATAACAGAATAATTATAATCTAAGCTCCATATATCGTTTGGGTCAGGTGTCAGTAAATAAATCGCTGATAAAGTCGCATCTCGCATTTGGAGCATTCCTATTCTATTTATTCCTTCATTCACATCTACAGCCACAAGGTAAAAAACTCCCCAAGGTGGAACACTAGAATGCAATGTAAAGCCTCCTGTGTAAGTCCCTTGAGAAACATTAGTTATACTTAATGCTGTATTGTTTGAGTCAGTCCCATACCAGCCTTCTCCATCAATATTGTTCCATTCGGCATTCTCTCTTACGAGATAGAGCTTTACAGTAGTCCCATTAAGAGCACCACCTGTTCTCCACTTTTCACCTCTTACAGCTATTTGATAAGGAGCATCATCCCCAGACTTCTGGGGTCGAGTCTGGAAGGTAGGAATGGAAGTTATTTCAGTATTAAACTCCAACCTTATTCAGTATCTACTATGTTACCCCATGTAACAGAAACCTCTTCATCTACAGCAAGGTTTGCACCAGCCGATGGATTTATAATGTATATATCTGTCAAGGTCGCATGAACTTCAGCAGTACAGCCTGTATTAGACCAAGTAACCTGAGAAGCACTTGTTCTTTTTACCCAAATTTCATATGTATCCTGTGGAGTTGAACTGCCTGTAAGGTCACATTCTAAACATAGCCAATTTCCAACTGTATTATTGTATGGCACTATAGTTTCTGAATTAGCACCTGAATCTCCAACAACTGTATCCTGACCATTTGATGTTGACCTAAAGACAATCTCCCAAGGCTGGGCTACCATATTTTCACCAGAAGTATTAAGTATTGTCACTTTAAATGAATCATCAACACCTATTTCGATAAGTGTTAACCCTGTACCAGCACATGTAGAAAGATTCACTCTTCCTGTAAAACCAGACATAATGCCTATACCTACAGAATCATCATTAACCCATGAGAACTCTGATGTAAGTAAAACTGTACCATCTATATTTTCACCTGAAGCGAGAATAGCTATATCTTCATCCATAAGATAATTATATCTAGCTTCTAAGGTTTGATCCTGTGGAGGAGAATTAGCATTATCTACTGTGAACTCATCTATATTACCAGAGAAGGTTGATTGTAAGTATCCAGAGACAGTACCATAGGTCTGGCTCGATCTCGTACCATCCCTTAGTGTAACACTTCCATTTACAGAGCAAGAAACAATCTCTCCATTATTATAATAAAAAACACCTACCAAGACAGGAGTTATTAAGGTAGTTCCATCAAATTCACCACCACCAGAAAATTCATTCTGAGTCCCTTTCCAAGATTTTGTTTCAAGATTTAGATTGTTTTGTTCATTATGTATAGTTGCAAAATTGTTAGCCATAGTATTCACACCTAGCTTCATATCACCAGCATTTTGAAGGTGACCAAAAAGACCACCATTTGTAGCTTTTGCACCTATTGTGAACATACCTATTACAATCTCATCATAAGCAACATTTGAAGGCTTAGTCCAATCAAAGCTCATTTGATCAGATGTTTTTATATGATAAGGAAGGTTTTGGGTACTGCCTGAAAATCTCAAGTGATTATCTTTTAGGTACATATTTCTACCTAAGTATAGCACACCCATATTATCAGAACTAGCCCATAGGGTTATAAATATGTCACCAACTTTTATTTCCCCTTGCTTGGCATCCATAAAGATTTCTGCTGTACTCCCAATTATTGAAGATGGTGGATCATTATAGCCCACATAATCTGTAATAATAAAAACATCTCCCTGTCTTATGGGTGCTCCTTTTGATAAATAAAGATCACCTGTTGAAGCTAGTGAACTTGCTGGTGTATTTGTCCATGTTGGCTTGTATTTATAATTCATATATTCCTTACACTATTGATTTGAGGGTTATTACCTGTTTGGATGTCTTATCGAATCCGACCCAGAGAGCATCTCCATTTGAAGGATTCCATCTTTTAAGTGTTGTTATTTGAGAGCTTGGAATTAAAGACACTTGAGCTGGAACAGGCATTTTACTTAAAATCCCAGCCCTAGTTGTCTCAAATTGCTTAATCTGAGTAGCCCTTTCTGTCCCTAAAGACTCTGGGTTACTCTGAGTATCCTGACCTGTCTCTAAGGATACTTTTACGATCATCTAGTCTTTCCACCTATACCTTGTGGCTTCTCTATCGCATAACGATCATTTAAAACCTTAATTGTACCAAGAGCACTTTGATAAGCACTTTGACCACGATCTGCTTTACCATCCATCTTCCAAAGCTGTGACTCAGCAAAGTCTAAAACAGTTTCATGCAATGAAGGATTTAGTACACATTCAGCAGTAAGTGTGCTAGAAGTGAAGTCAGTTGGAGCAACTAAGTACCATATATCTATTCCACCTGTAGGTGCTGTTCCTGATTCTAAATACACCTTCTGATCAAAAGTGTAAGCAATAGGATTAGTAGCACTACCAGACAAATATGAATTTTCAAGTCTTTTAGCATCTTTTGGCTCTATAATTGTGCAAAATTTTTGAGCAGTAACATCTTTGATAGCCACAATACCATTCCTTATAGGAAGTGCTGTACTAAAAGCATCAGTAAATGTTACATACCCTAAAAGCTCATCTGGATCAGGATCAGTATCATAAACACTCACACCTGTTACAACAGTTTCAAGTTCTTGCAAATAAGCATTATCAATCATATTAACCACAGTTTTCTGTGCAATATTAATAGCATCCATTCTAGCTGTATCTGTGAACATAGTTGCAGAAGGATCATCCAGCCTTAGTCCTAATGCATCAATTAAATTATTACCTGTCATTAATATCTCCTGATTAATCGTCATCCCTCCCTATGCAAAAAGCACAAGGAGGGAATCTGAATATTAAACTACAACTTTACGATGTAGGCATTCCTGTTACAATACCTTGAGTTCTACGATTGTTACATGTCACATTGCCGATCCATGTTAAATCAGCTGAACGAGCATTGTAACCAGATACTTTCTCAAAGTCACCCATTACAAAGTCAAAGTCCTGATGAGGTCTTAGCTTTAAATAATTAGTGTTAAGAGCAAGAATCTTTCCATCTTGTGCATTAGGATCAGCGATCACTTTTGCATTAGAACGGAACTTAAGAACATCAAAACCATCAAATCCCATTTGGTTTTGCTCAAGAGCCTGTTTCTCAGTAAGATACTGTTCATAACAGTCCCAGATATTCTGAGGAACTACATACAAGTCTGGAGTCTTCACACCGAACTTACACATTGAATCGATCTTAGCTAAGACCTTACGGATTGTCCACTCAGATGTTGGATCAGACAACTTGTCTAAAGTGTAAGCATCATCACCTGTAAGTGCGAATAAAGCATTACCATTACCAGCATCATTCCCAGCCAAAAGGTTCTGAGATTTCCACCAAGTATTGCCTACAGCACTTGCATCGATTCCACCAACAGTTGCATCATCAACCTCTATAAGGTCATACATTGAGTTACAGGAGTTAGCCACATTTGTAGAACCTTCACCCAGAATATGCTCAGAGAAGAACTGTTGCATACTCTCTTTTGCATTTTCAAGTTTAGCTTCTATAAGGTCAAGCATTTTTCCTGCACCACGAACTGATGCATCATCCTTTAAACTGATTACAACATCAGCCTGAGCTGTTACAGGTTCATACTCAGCAACAGTCATTATACGAGTGTTTTCAGGTGTACCATCTCCAAATCTCTGACCAAATTCAGCCATCCAATTTGAAGTATGAGTACCATACACTAGTCTTTCTTCTATTTTAGAACCACCATCATAAGTTTTCTTTTTCTTAGCTAGTTCATTTAAAAGAAAGTTTCCTTCAAACACATTTTGTTCATACCCTGGTAGGAAATTCTCCCTTACCACAGCAGTTATTTCATCCCAATTAGCATTAGGTTCTGGCATATCTATTTACCTCTTATTTTGTATTAGATTATTATATTGTTCAAGTGCTCTATCAGATCGCTGTTGAGGAGTCAGCTTTGTTACATCTATCTTTTCAGATTGAGGAGTAATGCTCTTAGTACCAAGAGTTGGGACAGCATCTTTATCTAGTCTAGCTTTGAGTTCTTTGACCTCATTACGAGCATCTTTCAACTCATTGGTCATATTATCATAGCTCTCTAGTTTGTATGCAGATTTAAGATCAGGCAACTTATTGTCTATAGCATATTGCCATAGCTTAGCCACCTTCTTCTCATCCTTTGCATATTTAGAGTCTAACTTTGAAAGTTCCATCTCTTCCCTATCTACTGTTAATTTCGCCTGTTCTTCCATTAACTGCTTTTCTTTCTCTGACATTTCAGGATTAAGCAAGTTATCAAAAGGGTTTCCTTCTATCTTAGAGTCTGGATGGTCTTCGTTGTATAATTCCACAACTTCCTTCAACAATTCAACACTACCCTGATCACCTACGATAGCTCTCAAGCCTTCAAAGTCATACCTAGACTTTTCAGCTTCAAATTCTTCCCTTTCTTTTTCAAGACCGAGCTTTACATCATCCCCATGCTTACTAAGAAGTGCTTCAAATTCCTTCTTCTCGTTAGCTAGAGCCTGACTTTTTTCGGTAAGACTCTTCTGCCAATTCTCGGCATTAGTCTTATCTTCACCTTTTAAAGTAGAGAAGTCGAACTCTACTGCATCGTCACTTGCTGTGTCGCTACTTGGTTGCTCTGCATCAGCAGAGGACTCTTCACTTTCAGCTTTCTTAGTCGAGGTACTTGACGAACCCTCCTTATCTTTACCATCGTTGCCTTTATCAGGGTCTATGATATTGAAATTTTTATCCCTACCTTTTAGCATACTATCTCTCAAACTTTGAGCATCCTCACTAGACATAGTTGAGGGTAAGCCTTTTTTAAGCTCAGGCTGTCCAGATACCTCAGTAGTATCTGTACTCACAGGTGCATCTTTTGTTATCTCTTCTGACATATTTTCTCCGTAGTTGGTCTTTCGACACTATTGAAAAAAATGGCACTCAAAACTCCAAAGTACCATTGTTCGGTTAACTTGATGATACCCCCACAAAGCCTTTTAAATTGCTTCTGGTAGGTCTAGCATGTAATATTAATCCATTACACATGAATTAAATTATTTCATATAAAATATGTTTAGCCTTAAAACTTAAAATAATTTCTGCTCTACATGAACTGAGCATATTTTACCATTCTGAATACCTATTCTGTACTTACCAGACTCGGTGTTTAGAGCCTTTATAAGTTCTTCCATATTCCACTTATGAGATCGACTCTCGTAAGATGAGTAAGGTTCTTCAGATGTATCAATAACAACTGTTCCAAAGTAACCTTTTGTGGTTACTTGTTTAAGTTTCTTTATGGCTGTTTCTTTATCGTATTTGTTGTTCAAGTTCTGGCATTGACTCCATTATAGCTTGTATGGTACTGTTTTGCATATACATCTCAGGCTTCTGATTTATAAGCTCAAGAAACTCCATTGGACTCTCATGGGCAAGTTCAATCATCTGTGCATCTGTTCCACCTTGAGCATATATCTCTCTTTCCTTTTCTGTCATTGGAGGTGGTTCATTTGCTGGTGCTTCAACCTGTTGGCTAGGCTGTCCTTTTTGCATCTCTTTCACCATATTAACAAGTTGTTCATTCTCTGCCTGTAACTGTTGCATCGCCTGTACTTGCTGATTATGGAGCACAGCATGGTTCTTTGCCTGTTGTTTATTCCTTACAGGTGAGATGTCTATAAGCTGACTATCCGATAGTTTGCCTTGCTGGTTTAAAGTGGATGCAATTTGATACTCCTCAACCCTATTAACAGGTAGCAAGTCCATATCTCCACCAGAAACCTCTAGTTTAAATCTTGGTACAATCTTGCCCATCTCATCAACCATTCTACCAGCTTTAGGCTCAAACTGTTCATATTCCATTCCATCACCATCTTCTTTATCCTCTACTCTTTGTATGATAGTATCTTCATACTGAGTCTGGATGATGTATATAATATGCCTAAAAATGTCTATAGCTAGTTTGGATACAGCTTTTACATCTGGTGCGAGTTTACCTGTAGCTTGTTCAATTAATTGTCTTAAATGAGCTCCTGATTGACCAGATGAACTACCAAGCCCTCTAAGTGCATCACTATTACCCATTAACAGGTCTATATAGCTTTGCAATAATTCAACATGCTTGAATCCTGATGCAATATCTGGTGGAGTCATATATCTTCTTGAATTAGGTATCTTTTCAATCACCTCATCACCAGCTCTAACTCTATCCATTCCAGCTTCATCGCCTTCAGCTAATTTCTCTGCATGGTTTTTAACTACAGGTGGATTACCTCTAAGCTTTACATTCTCTGTAATATCCCCTAGAGTCTGAAACAAGTCCCATAGCAATTCTCTTACATCTTCATATGTAGATGTTCCCCAAAACCAATAATCCTGAGCATCATGCTTAATAAGGAAATAAGGCAATCTATCATAACTTGAAGGTACATCTCTTACAATTGCATTCTCTAGTGAGCGAATGATAGTTGTTATTCTTCCATTAGGATATTTTTGCACCTCAGTTTCCCTTGTAACAATTGTGCCCTCATTGTCTATAACTCTTTGACCATTCTCAGTAAGTTCAGCTTCTTCATGGCTGGTCATTGAATCATCCCAATCGTAATGCTCTATCACAAGTGCATAACCATGTCCAGATAAATCTTCCTTTGGAGTCTTATAAGGAATGAATATACCATCCTTTTCCAAATTACCTTCAGCTTTAACCCTTACACCATAGACCCTTTCGATCTTGTCTACACTCATATACTCAGCATCAGAAAAGTGACTTAACTTGCAATCATCCATTGTTCCAGCATCCCTATCTGGAAACATGTTTTCAAGTGGTCTAACCTTATTCATCCAGCCATACTTACGATCATAGCAAACCTTAATCATCCCAGCTCCATGCTTTAATGATGATTTACTTGTCTGCTCTAGTCTTTCTTGCATCATAGTCTCATGCCAAACCTTAACAGCTTCTCTCTGGATTTGTTGTGCATATACAGAAGATTCCTCCATTACAGCAGAGTTATCCTGAGTTAGATCAATGTCAAACAACTCAGCCTTAACATTTGGCTTTGGTGGAGATGAGGTCATTACAGCAGATATAACCCTTACAGCTTCAGCGAATAAGTTTACTGTTGGAAGATATCCCAAGTTATCAATCTCTTTTAACTTCTTTTGATCGTAATACTTGTTCTGATATGCTCTCTCATATTCGTTCCATAGTTCTGGGAGATTACAGCTATCTTTGTAGTCCTTATCTCTTTCAAACCTGTTCATAATCAGTTCAAATCGCTTCTTATCCTTTTTAACTTTCTTATCTGGCATATCTTATGTTTCTCCCTTTCTTCAATTTTTCCTTCTGCTTTTTTTCAATTAATATTTGAGCATATGATTTCTTTTCCATCTCTGGCTTTGCACCTATCTCACAGCAAACACCATACCTGACCACATCCACAAAGTCTTTAAACTTTTCTACAATCTTACCATCTGCACTTGCTCTGTCACCAGCAGATGCAGTTACTTCATGTTTCCTGATATAATGAGACATCCCATTCCATGTATGGTAACAAGTGTTGTATATAACAAGTGCTGGACTACCATCAGGCATATCTTTTAAGGACTCTCGTATCTTCTCATGTCCATATGCAAGTTCACCCTCAGATGTTGGTACATCATAAGACTTCTGGAATCCCATTGGAATACCTTGCTTTATTCCCTCCTGTGCATACAATGTTGCTAGATTGGTTTGACCTCTTGTTTGAAATCCAAACCTCTTATCAATAATTCTTTCAGGACTAAAGATATTCCTACTCTCTTCCATCTTTTTCCAGATAGCCACTTCATCAGATACACTTGTTGTTTGCTTAAACTCCCAGAATGGTAACGATTTATCCTCTGGATACTCCATGAAGATGATTTTCCTGCCATTCTTTGCAATCGCCATCCATATACATGCAGATAATCGATTCTCGTGAGGGTCAACGATCTGTATAACCCTCATATCAGGTGTAATTGGAAATTCACTTGGGTCAACAAAGTGCCGATCTCGTTCTAAGGTAGTAAAGATTCTTCCACTAAAGTACATTGGCTCACCTTCAACCCTAGCCTTTCTTTCTTCAGGATCATAGTCTTCAATCATAGCATCTACGATATCTGGCTCTAAATGTCCTCTTGTACCTCTATCTTTACAAGCTTCATGCAAATGTCCTTTAATATGGTAATACCCAGCCCTGTTCTGATCAGCAGACTCCTGTACTTCATCAATAACATATGGGGGACAGTATAATGGGGTCATTGGGAGGAGGACAACACACCCCATTCTTCGCCTAGACTTAACTGCCTTCCATAAATGCTCTGGCATCGGTTCATCAGCGACTACTATCCCCACAGTTGCAGACTCATATGTTTTTGGGTCTTGGTCATAAGTTTTAAAGAATAGCTCCCATCCATTTTTAAATTCAATTCTTGATGTATAATGTTTACCAGCCTTTTCCTCAATATAGGTATTATCTAGCAATAACCCATCCAAGCATGGTATTATGGTATCTCTTATAGTATCAGCAGTAGAGCAGTACCAAATCTTCTTAGGAAATGGAAACTGCTTAAAGACATCATGCTTAAACCAGCCATTCTGCTGTCCATATATAAAGTTTAGGATAATGTGCAATGTGCTCCATGTTTTACCAACACCATTCGCAAAGGTGCAAAGCACCACAGGTATCTTACTTTCCTCCATACTTTTAGCTACAGTATTGATGTACATTTCCTGAGCACCATTGGGACAAAAATAGTTCAATGGCATTAGCTTAGATGCAATCTCAAGCTCTGTATAAACTTCTCTGGGCATATCATTGTAAGACTGCCAGAGCTGTCTAGGGAGCTTAATTAACTGCTTCTGATCCGTATATTGATAGGATGTGGGCATCTACTTCACTTTTTAATTGCTCTTTATATTTATCTATTTCAATATTACCTGAATGCTCGTGTCTGTCAATGAATACACCTTGACTCTTACCAAGTAGTTCACTTGCTCTAAGTCTTGTACTCATGTCCAATGTCTCGCTCAGAACTGATGAAGACCAGAATGTTTGCAGAGCTTCCCTGTCTAATATCAGGGATTCTTTACTCTGCTGTTCTCTGGTTTGTATTGCTTTCACAATGTTAGGTTTTGTTAGGTTTTCACTAGCTATTGATCTCAGGGTATCATCGTTACCTTTGTACCCAGCCTTACGACAAGCATCAACCCCATTCCCATCATAGAAATCCACAAATCTTTGTTGTTTAGTTGTTAATTTTCTATTATCCATATCGCTATTATATTATATATAAAAGGCTTTTAGGCTTAAGACCTGAGATTCTATGGAAATAAAAAAACCTCCAGATATACCAGAGGTTCTTTATCAATGATTATATAGCTGAGTATTATATCATGCCATTATCATATAACTTCTCAAGATAGCTCATACATTTAATAGCTACATTACTCATCTTTTTTTGACCTGACTCGATAGCACTAATATGAGTTCTATTACTATACCCCATATACCTAGCCATTTCATCTTGGGATATTCCCATTCTTTTTCTTAAGTCAACAAGTCTTCTAGCCATTTATATAACCTCTCCATTAACTTTAATATATGTACAACCAGCATTAGGCATTCCGAAATCATCAAGAGGTTCAAGACCATCATAGTCACCATAGATCATTCCCTCATAATAACAAATGTCATCATCATCATACATCTGGAATCTCTTACCATTATACTTTATAAGTTCATCTCCATTGCACACACCTTTCTCTTCACCATTAGAGATTCTGTCTTTTGTAATAATCCAATAATATGATTCCACTTATGCAACCTCCTTATTTAATCTATTATTTATTTCAACACAATCCCAACACATAACAGAAATATCATCATTTTTTAATCTTTCATTCCACATATTTTCTACAAATTGAGATAACTCTCTAACAGATATTTTCATATCTTTTAAATGCTGAACTTGTTTTAAAGTTAGCTTTTTATGGAATTTTGCAGTTCTTTTAATTTTCATATTATGCAACCTCCCTCTCATTTAAAATACTTAATAAACCCCAATGACCCATAACAGAATAATCTTGCATAATCTGACGAATATTGTCATCTGATATTCCGAAGGAAACCATGTTCATTTCTTTTAACT
>TARA_R100001443_G_scaffold977_4_pt1 | contig 30332 bp, 38 predicted proteins | sample TARA_R100001443 | Tara Oceans TARA_R100001443 (sample SAMEA2622142) | marine metagenome | biome: marine biome (ENVO:00000447); feature: deep chlorophyll maximum layer (ENVO:xxxxxxxx); material: "saline water (ENVO:00002010), including plankton (ENVO:xxxxxxxx)" | depth 50 m
GAATGGCCCAAAGCCTTGTGGTAGAAAAGACGCTTCAAAGGGAAGAAAGAGAAGGTGCAGACCAACTTGTTCAGCCTGTAAAACATACAAAAGGAGGAAGGGGTCAAGATGAGATGGTATTCTGTATTAAAAGAGCCTAAGAAGGGAACAGGCGAAAAGCCCAAAGGTTCTACTAGAAGACTATATACAGATGAAAATCCAAAAGATACTGTATCTGTTAAATTTAAAACACCTACTGATGTGAGAGAAACATTCTCAAGTTCAGCGTTTAAGGATAAACCCCATAAAAGACAATCACAAATAATTAATTTAGTTGAACAAAGAGCAAGAGTGGCGGCTAAAAGAGCAAAAGACCCTAAAGCAAAGAAAAGACTCAACGCCGCACATAAGGTAGCATTAGCAAGAAAAGAATCTAGTAAGCGTAAAACGGAGAGGATGAAATGACTTGGTTTGAAATAATAAAAGGCGATAGATGCACTAGAGCCACTAAGAAAACATCTTCTACTCGTAAGGGTAAGAAATGGATGAAGTGTGTTCCTAATGGTAAAGGTGGGTATAAGAGAGTACATTGGGGTCAAAGAGGAGTAACCGTTTCTGGTAAGAGAAAAGGAAAGAGGAGAACGTCGTTTAGAGCAAGGCACAATTGTTCATCTTGTAAAAGAAGTGATTACTCCGCTAGATGTATGGCTTGTAGAGATTGGTGATTAAGGTGGGTTGGAAAATGATTCTTAAGGAGCGTGAGGTATTCTACCATGCTACCGATTATAAGAATCTAGCATCCATTATGAGAAAAGGCATTGTTCCTAGTTTTGATGGCATCTATTCATCAGAAGACGGACAACTATCTACTATGTGGATTTGTATGACTAAACATCAGACAAAGAAAGTTATGGTTATACCGTACATAGCAGACACCAAGACACATAGACCTGCAACAGACCATAGCCCGTATATGTTAGAATTACTAGGTGCAAAATTAGATGAAACTCCATACACTATGGACACTAAGGTATATCAGACATTTGAAACAATCAAACCTGAACAAATAAGATTCGATGGAATAAGGGTAGTAGATAATCCATGTTACAATCCTGAACTTGCTAGACAATTCGATAGAATGCATGGGAGGGAAGAGGAATGACTTGGTTTAATTTAGTAAAGTCTTCAGAAATGAAGGAGTTTGAACTTCTTGCTGAGAAGTATGCAGAACCCAATGACATGAAGCATCTTGACTACATTCGCAAGAAGCATGGAAAGAGAAGCATAGAATTCTACGACTTACTTAACAAGCAGGTAAAAGACGTAATGAAAGAGGGTGAATGGTATTCATTGTCTGATTTGTCTAAAGCGGTAAAGAAAGTAAATCCGGGTCTTAAGTATGATATATCAAATCTAGAACAGGTCATAAAGAATAGAATAGATGATTATGGTTTATACACTAAAGAACAGTCTTCTGTTGGTAGAACAGGCAAGACCACTTATTACAGGAGGGATTGAATGAAATACGACATAGAGATAATGAGTGAGGAAGAAGCACAACAGATGATATATCAATATCTCAAGAGATTTGGTTATAATCCAATACAGGCATTTCCAAAGGCTGCGTTTAGAAGTAGTGGAGGAACACTACTGTTCAAACTATTCAAACCAGAAAAGATGGTTTCCTACGTTTATTTTGTAGAAGATGAAGGGATTAAACATCCATTGGCAGTAAGAACAGTAGCAATCAAAGGAGGCAGGGTATTACTATACATGGGATTAGTTTCAATGAAAGACAAAATGAAACATGCACCTGAATCAGATTCTATGGAAACTACTGGTAGAAAAGGAGGAATGACAGAAAGAGGAAGACTGATGGGCAAACCTTTCTTTAGCCAAGTACAGGAACTTATTGATAGACTCAAGATGAATCCTATTCCATTTACTGTAAGTCCATCAAACAGAAGTCAACCTATTCCAGTAGGATATAATTTAACCACAGATGACGCTATGACTCCTGAAAGTCAAAGTCAATGGATGAAAGCCAATTATCCTGAATTATACAAGAATGGTCAGTTCAGAAGACAAGAGAAAGAAATTTTAGACAAACTACAATGGACACCAGAAAAGGATGAGGCTTACAAAAAGATACTAAAATATAGTGCAGGAATTAATTTCACTAAATTCATGTATGAAAATGAACCAGATTCTTTCAAGAGATACATACATGTTGCCAATGCAGTAAACCCTAAAGTAGCAGAATCCCTAGAGGCACTTGGGTTGATGAGATACAATGACCAGAAAATCGAAAGTAATTCTGCAATGTATGAGTATCTAGGTGAATTATTAGATTCAATACCAGAAAAGAAAAGACAGGGGTTGTATGTTAAGATGCCAACAGTAGATATGAAGAAGTGGATGGAAGTCCTAAAAATCTTTGACATGGGAGATGATGAAGATGAAGACAAGGACGTTGACCCCGATGAAAGAGTTAAGCGAATAAACCCAAAGTGGAAAAGGGTGATGAGAGGAACAGGTGGAAGAAAACAAGATGCAAAAGAATACTACAAGCGTCTTATGGTAGCAAAACCAAACGTTGACCCATGTTGTGATGAACTCAGAAACTTATTGTTTAGATATATTTATTCTGAAGCAGGTGACTATCTTGGCTTATCAGAATATGAGATAAGAGAACAACTATCCGAGAAACAATTGACTTGTGACCAATTAAGTAGAAGCATGGAAACAAATGAATTTGAGTTAGTTGAAGTAGACATTAAACCAAAGAAACTGTTGACTCCACAACAAAAGAAAATCTTGGGCATACAATCACCAACATTATATGAACACTATCAAAACTGCCAAAGAGATGTAAAAGGCTTTACAGAAGATGTAAAGGAAGATGTAGCAACTCCTACTGGTGCTGGAAATATACCTGCACCTGAAGAAATGACACGAAATGAAAGGCTTCGTGAAAGATTCAGGGATTACAGGGAACAGACAGAAGGAAAGAAAGTAGAAAGGTTTGGTTTTGAACAGGAGGAAGAATGATGAATAATTGGAGAGATGTATTGAAAGATGCAGGTGTATTGGCGAGGGAACTCGAAGCAATGATGAATAAACCTGTACCTAATTATCAAGGGTTAAAGACGACATTGGTTAATATCCAAAGGTCTTTTCCTCAAGTATTTAGGCAAAATGAGAACGTGGCAGATATGAGGCAAATGGTTGACCAGATGATAGATGAAGCAGAAATGCATTATCGTAACACAAAGCAACTACAAGTAAAGAATCTCGAAGAACAACTTCGTAGTGTATCTGATGCACTTTCTAGAATAGAAGAATTAGAGTGATTAAAATGAAGTGGTGGTCAGTCCTTAAGAGAGGAGGCAGATATGTTTCCAAAAAGAAACTTGAGGAACTGAAAGGTTGCCTAGAAGAATTAGATGGTGTTGTAGTTGATGATGTTGTTGTTACTAAAAAGCAGCATTTTCAGTTTAGAGCCACATATACAGGAGATGAATTACCTGCTAAAATGAGTGAGGTAAAATTCATAGTTTCCACAGGGTTTCCAAGTAATAAAATAGCCAGAAGTGAAGCCTGTCAAGGAATGAGAACAAACGCTAGAAAGGCATTGGCTAGAAAAAATGTATTCATAGGTGAATGGTAATGAAGTGGTGGGACGTAATCAAAGAAGGGGGAGCAGTTTCCTTTGGTAGTCATGGTTCTAATCCCCTATTCAATATTAGATACGGAAAGAAGGTAGACAAGAAGAACCTTCTACAAGAAGAAGAGGAGGATGAAGAAATTGCCAAAGACTAAGAAATCAAAAAGAACAGTCAGAATGACTAATGACAAAGGCGATGATGTAGTTGTTACTCAAACCTTTGATATTGAGCAGTTTAAGTCTGTTTATACTAAATGGAAAGCATCATGCGTAGGCATGAGTGCAAAAGAAATGGGAGTAAAGGGAGGAGAGAATCTTTTCAAGGTTATCTCTAAGCATGGATTACCAACGGCACAAAGACCACAGGCAAAAAACCCTGTAAGTGAAGATGAAGGCATTGGAAAACTTTTGAAAGAAATAGATGACATAGTAGGAGATAACGCCTTATTGACTGAATCGTTTAAAGATGATGTTTTAGATGCAAAGAAACAACTTGAAGATATTGCTAATACTGATGCAGACCCAAGAAACATTCCATTTACTGTTCCAATGTATAGAAGAGTCAATAAGAAAACTGCTGCTTATGATGAAAAGAAGCATACCACAAGATATTATGGTCATTATCGAACTCCTGATTATGTTAAATTTAGAAACCTTAAGGCTAAAGTATTTGATAACAAAAAATTTGAAGAAGATATTCCGGCAGTAGATTCTTCTTACTATGAGAAAGATAAGAACAAGTCAAAGCCTCCTATGTGGCAAGCGTTATTTTCAACTGATGGTGATTCTGGTAAAGATATTAAGGTAGGATTACTATCTGTTTTGGAAACCGCAGAAGATATGATTGATGATGTGGAAGTAGACCACATAAAACTAGTATTAAGAGGAGTAGCAAGAGGAGGACTTGCTAAAGAATTATATGATATACCAGACATTAGAGAAACTATTCTAAATCTATTAGGTACATCTACTGATATAGGTCAAGGTGTAAATCCAAAAACAGGTAATATTAGAGATGACCAAATCTCTAGGTTGTTTAAGAATAGATTATCCTTTATCGCAGAAAGCCCTGCTGAATCTAAGAAAATAAAAGATGTGTATGGTGTTGATAAAGAGTTACTAGGTAAAATAAAAGGATATTCATTAGATATAACTAGAGGAATGGTTAAGAATTTATTCGTAGCCACAGGTAAAGTAGGTAGAAGGTCGCCAAAAGGCCCAGTCTATCTAAAGGGATATACCCCTCCTAGTGAAAAGAAGAAGAAGAAAGAAGTAAAGAAGTCATGGAAGGAGATGTTAGTATCGTAACCAGAAGAAGATGTAGATTATGTAATCACGAAAACCGTGATGATTTAGAGGCGCAATTAGAAACGCTAAATATTGCACCTGATGATTTAGACAAGATGGAAGGTTGGCCTAGTGGAACAACCGCTAAACACATGAGAAATCATATGGGCGATTATCACGATGCTTCTAATCCTAGATGTAAATTATGTACTCATGAGTTAAGACCCCTTATTGAAGAACAGTTAGGTCAAGGGCATATTACTCCTAGTGCAGTAGCAGAAATGGCGGGTTGTTCGGAAGAACAAGTAAAGCGACATATGACAAAACATCTTCAACCACTAGTACAAAGGTCGGCGGCAAATATTATAGCCATGAGAGAAGTAGATGAGATTGAGTCGCTATCTAGGAACATATCAAGACTGGAACAAAAAATAGACATATTATTTGACCAAGAAGATATGAACCCTAAATATGTAGATAGTTTGACTAAGATGGCTAAAGAGATTAGAGAAAGTCTAAGATACCTAATGGAGTTCAAAGGAAAACTTATTCATAAAAGACAAGATACAGTTATTGTAGCACAAATGCAAATAGTTCAAGAAGTATTAGCACAAAATCACCCTCAAGTATGGTTAGACGTTAAATCAAAAATGGAGGAGAAAATGCAATGAAGTGGTACACAAGTTGTGGAATGTTCATTAGATGTTTGTCTGAAATGTTTGAAGATTTTGATGAGGTGGATATAGAATGAGTTGGAAAAAGTTGTTAAAACAAGATAAAGGTCTTGGTGATACCATAGAAAGAATAACTACTAAAACTGGAATAAAGAAGGCCGTTGATTATGTATCAGAAAAAACTGGACATGATTGTGGTTGTGAAGCCAGAAAAGAAATGCTTAATAGGAGATTCAAGTATGATTCGTAAGATGAGGGACTATTCAGTTGATTACGAACAGATTTTAGATGAGTTAACATCTATGGGTTACGACGAGTTAGTTGAACAAATTAAGAGAAGACCACCTAAAAGAACACAAAGAGGTATTGACTTAATTGCATTGGTTGATTCACTAATAGACGCACAAAAGGAAACAGGTACTTTTGGTGTAGCATATCATACGTTAATGTCAGTAATGGGACAAGGAGCAAAAGATAGAGAAAGACTCGCTAATCTTAGACAGGTATTAACAACACAAGGAACTGAAGCGAGAAGAAATTGGTTTAATCAGGTGAGAAGATGAAGTGGTTTGATATTGTAAAGGCTCCTCCGCCACAGACATTTAGAGGAACAACTTGGAAATTCTTTGCACAGGATGACATTCCTTATTTGGAAGAGTTAATCAATGCTAAAGATGCTCCTTGGGAAGAACTATGGCCTACTGTATCAAGAAAGATATTCTTTGAGAAAGACCAAACATTCACTCCTAAATTGAAAGGGCCGGGCATTGGCTTTTGGGGAGTAATGAATATCACCAACGGTGAATTAGTAGGTGATGGTTGGGAAATGATGAGAACTAGAGATACTTTGAATCCTAATGACCCTGAATCAGTTACAGAAGTACAATGGGGTATGGGAATGAATTCTATATCATTAACCCCAAATCAGATAGGTGTTGAAGTAATCAAGTATGGTGCAAGACCAAACATAGAAGTTACAATTCCACCAGAAACTAACCTTGTTGTTGGTGAGAAATACATGAGGGATAAATTCGAGAAGAACCCTAGTAATTATCAATTAAACAATGGTGAGGCCGCAGCATTAGCAATCTTAGGTATATTCGCAGAACAAAGGAAACCTAGAGAAAGAAAGAATAGAATTCGTTTGTTTAAGGAATTTAGAATAGGGCCATTACAAAAGGAAAGTAATAGTAAATACCTTAGAGGCTTAGAATCAAAAGGACTTGTTGATTATGGTTCAATGAGAGATGACATTTCACCTAGTAATAGGGGCTATCCAAGAATAACACCAGAAGGTTATCGAGAAGCAACAATGCAGGTTGATATGCCAAGAGCAGTTTTCATGAGTGAAGAAATGGAAGAAGGGCCAGAAGGACAAATGATTCCTTTTGGTTTCAAAGCGAAAGTATTGAAGCAACCTGATGCACCATATATGGGGTATGAGGGCGGTGCATTAGCAGAAGGATAGATTTAGATGTGGTTAGAAGTATTGAAGGCTTTACCCCCAAGAGATAGCATAGAACCTTTGCTACTTGAGGAAAAGGGCGTAGATGTTCTAATCGGCATGGCTAAACTACCAGACAAAAAAGGATTGAAGAATGCAGTTGATGAAACTAAGAAACTTTCAGAAGGAAACACCAACGTTAGTTATTCAACAGACCAAAGGGCAGCCATCCAAGAGAATGCTAAGAAAGCGTATAAGGCACTTAAGGAATACTTGGATGATTATCGTAAAGAAATGCACCCTGCACAAATGAGAGGAAAGATGAAGAAAATATTAGAAACTATCCTAGAAGAAGAAGATATGGATAGATTCAAAGAATTTATTGGTACAACAGAAATACGCCGTCAAAGAAATTCTAGAGAGAAAATAAAGGCAGTCAAGGATTTGGAAGATGATGTTAAGAACTTCATCAATGAAGACAAGGAAAACTTCTATTGGGTAAATACATCTGGCAGAAAACTATTGACAGTTGATGAACCACCAGAATATGTCAAGGGAGAAATTAGTCAAGAAGAGATTGACGACAAGAAATTCTTCGTAACTGATTTACCAGATAGAATGAGTGTAAACGACTACAAGAAAGTATCAGCATGGTTTATGGATGGAAAGAAAAAGAAACCTTTAGGTTACAAAACAGAAGGCAGGGTACAGTTAGCACCTTTAGTTGCTATATTTGGATTGTTAACTAGCAGGGCTGCCCAAGATGCAACAGACCCATTTACGAATAAGAGATTTACAGTTAACATTAACACCGGAGAAGACGCAGTAAAATACCTATCATTGCTTACAAAACCAAGATGGAAAAAATCTTCTGAGTTTATGCCTAAACCTAATCTAAAAAGTTCCGGTGCTACGGTGGCTGCAAGAAAAGCATTGTTGATGCCACAAGGAAAGGTATTGATTCCATCTGCGTTAAGGGCAATATTAGTCAATCCTTCCTTAGATATCAATTCATTGATGGAAGAGGGAGTAAAACAGACCAAGGAAAAACTAGTTCCTAATTTCGTTAGATTGGTGCTAATGGGAGAAGAACCATTTGACTTAGAAGAAGAGGGAATAGGAGAAGATGATTTCAAGGATTTACAAAAACTGTTTAGTAAATCAGCAAAAGGAAGAATGTCTGAATTTGTTAGAAGAGTGAATAGACAGGGTGGTTCTAAAAAGGAAGCATTAGATACCATAATCAATTTCTATGTAGATAAGCAAAATATGTTTAGTGAGGAAGAGGCTAAGAAACTTGAATCAATCAAAGACAACATGGATGACTATGATACAAAGTCTGCACATAAACAGGCTTTGGAGGAACTGTATAAGGACATACCTGATTCCTTGGCAGACACAATGTATGACTTGATGGATGAGGCTGAAGAACAAGGAGTTTCATTATTCACTAAAGTAGGAGAGTTCTACAAGTTGCAGGTTAGGGGCTTAGACAAAGAAACTATGGACAAACTCAATCGTGATTTTAGAACACTTAGAAGTGAATCTGAAAAGGTCACATTAACTACTGATGATAGTTCTTGGAATAAAATAGAAGAGGAATATGATGAAGATTATGATTTATCTTCTGTTGCCGGATTATCTGTATTAGATATATTTCATATCATTGCCTTACTAGATTGGTATTATGGTCAAACAGACTTGTATGAGAATATACAAGACTGGCTTAACCCAGATGAATATGAAGAAGAGGACGTTTTATTCGATGAGGTAAAGGCATCAGCCATTTCAAATTTCAAAGAAATAGTAGATGCATTCATAACGGCAGTAAAGGAAAGAGTAGAAGATATTGTCACAAGGCCAAAGACGTATCAGGATAAACTCGTATATACAGAAAAAAGAAGAGATGGTTCTGCTACTAAAGCAACCAAGATGATTAGAGATTTACAAGAAGCGGGAGTAGTGTCGGTGGTAGAATGATAGAGCAAGATTACATCAAAATGTCATTGCGACCTTTCAGAAAAAAATATGGTGATGAAGGTAAAGCATTCATTAAAAACCTAAAGAATCTTGAGTTTAGCCTTAGCCATGTACCTGAAGAAGCAAAGGATGCTGATAACAAAGAGAGTTACAGAAAGGTATTGTTAGACAAAGGATTCACAGAAGAGTACACTAACAAATTCATATCCAGTATAGGAGATAATCTCGAAGAGGCTAAGGAAGCATCCTTAGAATCATTAGGTGTATATTTTAGACACAAAGGAGAGAAACTTACAATCAAGGATTTGAAAGCAGGTATAAGACTGGAAAATATTACTAGGAATAGAGGCTACAAAGACGATGAGATTCTTTCTGTAATAGATACGGTAAAGAGAATAAATCCTACTTTCAGGTCTGCCTTGGCAATCCTAGAAACTAAGGTAAAGGCCAAGATAGACAACTCAGATAAAATGACAATTGACTTTGAGGATATTTTTGGCGAAATGGATATGAGATTACTTCGTTCAAGAAACAAAGTCTATGACTATTACAAAAAGAAACATCCTCTATTTTCTGAGATGAAGGAGAAGATAAAGTCAATCATGCGTTCTTGGGATAGAGTAGAAGAGGATTTAGAATCAGAAAAACTGAAACTAAAAACATCAGACTTCGTAATAGAAGATTTGAATGATGACTTGGAGAAACTATTCAAATTGTATGAGAAGATGGATGGTATGAATTATATCATTAAACTATCAGAAGTTAAGATTCCTACATATCCCGATACAGATGAAGGGTCATCTTTGATGGCTTCTAACATAATGTATAGTTATCTAAATCATATAATACAAGAAGGAGATACCGCATTTACTGAAACTGCTTCTGCCGATAGTGACGATGAAAGAGAAATTACGGAAAGAGAACAGGAAGGCGGTGAAGATGAAGAGTACAGAACGTATATGTCTGGTTATGGAGAAGATGGAGGAGAAAGTGTTCCTATGGCAGAAACTACATTCCAAGGTATGTCTTCTGATGAATTGTATGAAAAGGAATGGGGACAAGATATTGACAAACTAAAGGTCATTGATGAAGTAGACCCTCTTTACGCTATTGCAGCAGATTCAGGAATACTTAGACAAACACATACCAAGACTTCTAGAGAAAGAATGGCAAATGACATTAGAATACTGATTCAGGGTGTTGAACAAGAAAACCCAGAAATGGTAGGTTTATTTGAGGAGTTATTGGAAGACTTAGAAGAATTACAAGACCAAGCATCTGAGGTAGATAGGTCTGTTTATCATCTTCCTTTTACTCCTAGTGTTGCTAAACTATACGAAAAGTATGTTGATTCCACAGACTTAGATTATACTGAAATAGAGTCATTCCATGTTGATATGCTTAGAACGATAGGTGAGTTGATAGAACTACCAAGTGATAAGACTCTACTACCTTATCATTGGTTACAAGAGGACTATGGTATAGAAGGTAGCCCTGCAATAAGAGAACAAGAAAGTAAAGTTACAACTGCCTTTGAATCTACTTCATTAGGTAGAAGTGGTAAATTGAAGGACTTAGGTAAATTCACAGATGATATATTAGAATTAGTAGAATTAGCAGAAAAATATTATGTTGACCCAATAACTGATAACATGCTTAGATTCGAGTCACTACCTAAATTCTTAGACAAGAGGGCTTCATCTGCTATTACTACACATGGTAAGAATGAGATATCTCAGTTGATACAGTCAGCATATATTTCAGAATATACCTCATTCATCAGTAACGCAGACCTTGAGGATATTAACGAGTACAGAAAGATACTTCGGGCTGCACCATCTGAAAGAGGATTTAAGATGACTATCAAAAAGGTAGAGAGAGTCTTAGATATTCTAGCAGACTTATTTCCAAAGGATAGAGAGGCGGATAGAACTTACTTTGCCAACAGACTAAGAAACATGGCTAGTAAAAACAGTAATATCAATTTAGACAATTATTACTTAGATAGAAAGAAACTTTCTGATTTGACAACGAATAAAGAAACTGATGGAAATTATGGAAAACTAATATCCATGATATACGCATTGTCTTCCGAGATGGAGAAGGATAAGAACAAAGAAGATTCAATCAAGGAATTCAAAGAGTTGCATGATGCCTTTAACAAGAAAACAAAACTAGCAGGGCCACAAGAACAACTCCTTGATGCACATGATGCAATTAGAAAGATGATGCAGAAGCCTACTTACTATGGTGTTTGCGAAACAGATTCCTATGATAACGTCAATGATACAATTGACTTAATCAAATCACAATATGGTGTAGAATTATCTGCACATGACATTTCTAACATTGTAGTAGAGTTAGATAGTTTAGAGTCGCTTGCTAAGAAACATGGCACAAATGAAGATATAATTTATCATGTTAAGGCAATATACAGGTGATAAAATGAAGTTACGACATAGAGTAATAAGTAAACTCATTGATGTAATGGGTCATATATATGTCTACCTAGATAGCAAAATGCCTCCGGTAACAGGGCCAATTTTGGGTCTAGAAATAGATGATGACTTTGAATCAATGACAAGAAGGGAACTATGTAATCACATAGAGAATAAGTTTGGGTTGGAGAAGGACACCTTTTGGTTTCTACAATCAACTCAGAAAATTAGATACTGTTGCCAAAAAGCAAGAGAGTTAATGCAACCAAGTAAAATGGATAGGGGATATTGAGTAGTATGAGTGATTGGTTTGATGTTGTCAAGAATAGAGTTGACGACTTTGATGAGGCAAGAAGGATTCTCAATAGGCCAATGGCCGTTGAAGAATGGATGAAGCCATATCTAAAACCATACAAGCAAGAAAAATCTTGTTGTGAATATACACAAGAAAGACTCAGGCTAATGCCTCAGTATAACCAACTTGATGACGACTTTGTTTCGTACATTATGGATATTGATTGTAAATTAGATTCTGATGAACTACTACAACTATTAGAAGACTTAGATGATGGTGGCATGGAAGTATTAAATGAAGCAATGCAAGAAGCAGGTGGTGAAATCTCAATAGGCGAGTTAGACTTGATGGTTAAAACTGGTAGAGAACTGCTAGAGTTTTGGCAGAAGTGTGAAGAAGAATCTGCTGATAAAAAAGGAATACAAGAATTTGAGGAGAGAAATGTATGAGTGAGTTAGAAGACTTAAATTTCGCTCATAGAATGGATATGGAATTATCTAAGAACTCCTTTCCATATTTCTTCCAGAATGTATTGGGTATGATGTACCCTGAATATATGCAAGAATGGTTAGAAACAATGGAAAATACAGATAGAACAGTTATTGTTTGTAGTCGTGACCACGGAAAATCTGTATTTATGCATTCATGGGTAGTATGGAATTTAGTCTTCCAAGAACCACCATATCAGATGCTATACATTTCATCTAACCAAAAGCAGACATTAGTTCACATGAGAGAGATAGACAGATATTTCAACCTACCACAACTAAAGAAGTTTAGACCGTCAAGAGGATGGGCTATTGGTAACATTCAATTAACGAATGGCAATTCAATTCTAGAAAGGTCGGTAGGTTCTCAGATTCGTGGTCTTCACCCTCAAGAAATAATTATTGACGACCCTTTGAAAGAGTTTAGTTTAGCGGGCATCAATAGAGTAACCGACTGGTTCTTTGGTGATATGATACCAACACTACATCATACTGCTAATCTAAGAATGATAGGCACTCCTTTCACATATACTGATATTTTCACTCAACTAGAGGAGAATCAAGCATATACTGTAAGGAAATATCCATGTTTAGATTCAAATAATGACCCACTTTGGCCTGAAAGGTGGGATTATGATGCACTAATGCAAAGAAAAGCAGAAATCGGCTCATTAAAATTCACAAGAGAGTATTTGTGCATACCGATTTCAACAGGTACGGCTTTATTTGGTCAAGAACACCTAGAAAATGCAAAAAATGAGCATCTTATACTTAGATTAGGCAATAGAAAAGACAAAGGCTACAAATATTACGTTGGAGTTGACCCTGCTATCTCTACTGATGGAGATTACAATGTAATTATGGTCTTAGAAGTGGATGAAAACATGAATAAGTCAATCGTACATGTTGATAGAGCGAAAAACGTGCAATTTAGAGAAAATATTGAGAAACTTAAGTTGATTGGTCAAATATTTCAGCCAGAAGTAGTTCTTTATGAAACAAATACATTCGCAAAGGCGTTTACTCAGGAATTAAGAAGTGTAACAGACATGAACGTTAGGGATTTCAATACAACTAGGAGAAAGAAGCAAGAAATTATCTTAGGACTTCAAATGAACTTTGAAAACAACAAAATGCACCTTCCTTATGGAGATAACAATAGCAGAAAAATGACTATGAACATTATAGAAGAATTATCTATGTTTTCAATAACCGATTCTGGAAAGTTTGAAGGAGTAGGTGCGCACGATGACCTAGTGATGGCACTAGCGTTAGCAAATGCGGCTGCACAAACGCCTTCTGAGTCTTTCATGCTCCTTGACGACCTAGAATTATTTGATGGCCCACAAACGCCCGTAATTGGTGTTCCTGTGGGAATAGCAGGGCTGAATTTTTAGTACAGGTGAAGTAAATGAGTAAGTTAACAGAACAAATGCGGGAAACTGCTGATAAATTGGATGAGGTTGATGAAGAGGCTAGTCAAGCCGAGGATGAATTACAGGCAGTAATTGATGAAACTAAAAATGCATCAGATTGGCTTGCATCACAACCATTGATGGGTGACGATGACCTAATCAAACTGTTTGCTTCTGAAAGGGATATTAATCTATCACAAGCAAAGAATTCTTTGTTTAGTTATCCAAGAAAATATACAATAAAAGGTAGAGGTGTTCCCTCAATAGTAAAAGAAATGAGAGATTACAGAAGAACCTTGAAAGGCAATCCTAAGATTGAATTTACTAAATCTATTGACAATTTAATAGATGCATATAGTGACCACTTGAATAAGTGTATTGATAGTATTCATTGGATTAAAAAATACAGGGTTCCATTACAGGCTATGACTTTGAATGAAGAACAATTGTATAAATTGTATTTAGTCAAAGAAGAAGATAAAAGAAGAAAGATGGTAGATAGCCTTTGTAAATATTGGGAAGCAGATTTAGAGAGAAAAGACATATCTTTCAATAAAGAGTATGCTAGTCTTACAAAGCAGATGACTAATGAAAAGAAAGTATTCAAATCATTACTAAAGGAAACTACTATAAGCACATCTCCTAAAGATGAAATTAGGAAGGCCATCCTAGATTCTGTTTGTTATAATCCGGGTATATCTGCTAGACAGATACATGACCAATTACCTAAGAAACTACAAAATAGAAGTTCTTCTCGAATAATAGCAAAGTTAGCAAAGGATGAAAATATAACAAGTGTTAACGGTGCTTATTATAAAATAAATGATGAGATTAAAAAGAATATATGGGCTTATACTGCTGCCTTTATTGATTCAGATGGATATATTACAATGGATAAAAATCATAATCCAAGAGTAGGTTTAGTAGCAACAGGAAATAGAGGTAAGGCATTCATGTTAGAAATGCATAAATCATTAGGAATGGGAAGGCTACATTTAGACCAGAAATCCCCGCAAGATACTAGATTAATTAACAGACTTAATTTTTATTCTGGTGCAGAAATAACAGATTTATTAACCAAATGTTTGCCTCACTTTAAATTAAAGAAAAACAACGCTAAGGTCTTATTAGAGTTAATTAAAATTAAAAAAGAAAATAAGAAAGAAGACTGGTATAAGGATAGAAAAGGCGAGTTATTCAAACTAATGAAATATTACAATCATAGTGACAATGCAAGATTTGATTGGAAAGCATGGGATATTGACATAGACAGTATCTCTAAACTTGAACAGAACAGTAAAATGGAGTTCTAAAAATGGTAGAAGAAAGAAGAAGATTTACCCTTACTAATTTGTTTAGAAGGGGAACCCCTAAGCCGGAGGATAGGAAGATATTCAACCCCGGAATACAGGAAAAAGACACAAGTTACATGATAACGTCACCAATACTTTATCATGTTGCTCAGTCTTCTGTAATTGTAAGAACCTGCACAACGCAGTTAAAGAATGAAATATTCAGAAGAGGATATACATGGGAAGAGAAATTTACATCAAAGTGTGGTGACTGTGGTAATGAACATCAAAGTGCAGTAAAACAATGTGCTGATTGTGGTTCTATGAACCTAAAGAAACCTGATAAGAAGCAATTGAGATATGCTCACAAATTCTTAGATGAGTATGTCAATTCGTCTGAGCAGATGTTCATTGATGTCCTAAAAGAGTTAGAAGATGATTTGAATATCATGGACGATGCTTACATTATACTAGTCAAAGAATACTACATTGACAATGCAGGTAAAATTAGAATGCACAAGATAAAGGAAATATATCGTGGCGACCCTGTAACCATGCACATCTATGCAGACCAAAATGGGGATAAAGGAAATAGTGGTTTCACTTGTATTAAACACCGTGACCAAATAACACAAGACCCTGTTGGACAATGTGAAATGTGCGGTGATATGATGTACCCTGTTCACTATGTCAATAGAGTGAATGGTAAGGAACAATATTACATTGAGGGAGAAGTATTACATTTCAGTAAGTATAACCCTAGTAGATTGTATGGTTTATCCCCTGTGTTGACATTATGGAATCATATCACTACATTACTTGCTATGGAAAACTACGTCAATTCATCTTATTCTAAGAGTAGGATGCCAAGAGGACTTCTTGCAGTACAGACTAGAAATATAGACTCAATGAAATCCTTCTGGCGTGGAGTCAAAGAAAAGATGGAACAAGACCCACACTTCATACCTGTTATGGGTATTGAAGCAGAAAATGGTAAGGGTTCTATTGAATGGATTAAATTCATGGATAGCCTAAAGGAAATGGATTACGTTTCTGTGAAGGATGACCTAAGAGATAGAATATCAGCATTCTATGGCGTGAGTAAAATATTCATGTCTGACAATTCCGCTAGTGGTGGATTGAATAATGAGGGTATGCAGATACTTGTAACAAATAGAGCAGTAGAGATGGCTCAGACACTTTACAACGAATACGTCTTGCCATTCCTAACAAAAGAATTTGGTATTACAGATTGGCAGTTAAAACTACCACCATCGGAAGAAGAGGATGCTATTGCTAAATTAAGAAAGAGAGAAATCGAAGTTAATATTGCTGCGTCAATAAAGAATCTAGGGTTTGAAGTAGATATGGATGATGAAGGCAGGTTTACATTTGAAAAGCCTCCACCAGAAATACAACAAGGAAAGAAGGGTAAACAAGAAGAAATAGAACTTGACCCCTATGCAGGTACAAACATAGACCAATCACAACTAGGACAAATGATGGAAGCAGGTACTAGACCATCAAAAGAAGAAGCAGGTAAGCCCGCAGAAGTAAAGGGACAAACTAGAAATAAGCCAAGTATGAGTGTAGGGCCAGACCAAAGATTCACCGGACTACCCAAAGAAGCGGGTAATCAGAATGTGGATAAAAGGACTGAAAGGAGGGTTGGATAGTGTGGCAAAATATCATACTAAAGAAATCATCTGGGTTCAAAACATTGCTTGCTTGGTATCAAAGATGGACTAGGCCAACTAGTGAAAAACAACAATCATTCAATGATATATGGCTAACAAAAGAGGAATTATTGGATAGACCTAGAGGAAATTACGCAATAGATAATATGCAACGCTCAATAAATACAATTGAAACTAAACTTTACACCCTTCATGAAAATTATGTTGGTGTAGGAAATGAAAATTTAATTGATGGTGTAACTGAAACTATTGAAGAAGACGGGTTTAATGTTCAAGTTGTAGACACTAAAGGTAAGTTTTATTTGTATGATAATTTACAAGATAGAGATAAAAGAATGTTAGATAGAATGGCTCAAAATGCATGGGATGGTACTGTTAAAAGACTCAAAAGAAGTCAATATGGTTTCAGTATGCAAACACCCGCAACTAAAAGAAGGGAATTAAAAAGAATTATACCTGATGAACTCTTAAGAGAATTTAGTGAGGCGGATATGAAAGGATTAGAAAAACTAATTGGTACTAATAATAGATATAGAAGGTCACTTCAATATATAATAGAAGATTTTAATGAGGAAATGTTTGACGCTAAAAGAGCAGCAATACAAATTAGAGAGATTTTAAACGTATTTAAAATGAATTGGGAAGATATGTATGATGAAAGTTTTTTAGAATGAGGTGATAAAATGAAGTGGGAAGAAATAGTAAAGAAGAAGAAGAAGCCAGACTTCTTAGACCTTGATGGTGATGGGAACAAGAAAGAGTCTATGGAAGAGGCTGCAAAAGATAAAGGTGAAAAAGATGAGTGAAAAGAGTGTAAGAGATTTAGAGAAAGAACTAGCCAAGGCTAGGAGAAGAGAGGCTAGTGAGCGTAAAGTTACAACTAGTAGAAACTTCGATTATATTGGTGCTGACCCTAAGACAGTCAAGAAAGAGAAACCCGGTTCGGCTGACATTCCGGGTTATATCGGACTGCCTAAGAAACAAAAGAGAAGAACTGAAAACAAGTGGTAAGTATGACTTTTATGGATGTATTAAAGTCTAAGCCGATGGTCATGGAGAAATCTATGCCTATTGTAAAAGAAGACTATACATCTAGACCACTATACAGGGAATTAGAAAAGGCATTAGAAAGAATGACTGGACTTAGCGCACCAGTACCGACTATAATGCAGGTGGTAGACAAAGCAATAGATGAACAACAAAAATCTGATACTAAACTACCGAAGGAAGCCAAAGATAAAATCAAGAGAGATATAAAAAATCTTGAGGCACAGTTAAAGTTGATTGATGAAACTGGTGAGCAGAAAGTTTTCAAGAACAGAATAACCACTCTTCAAAAGATTGTTGACAGACTAACTAAATTACAGTCTAGATATCAGGAACTATTGGAGATAGATACAAAAATCACCGATGAAAAGGGTAAGAAGTTAAAGATTACTGAGTTGAACAAACCACAAAGGGAACAAGCATCTAAAAAATTAGATACTAATGTAGAGGCAGAAAAGACATTCGATGAAACAACTAAGCCTTTCTATGATGAATTAGATGAACTAGAAGGGGCTAGAGGAAAAGAAGCAGAAGAAAGAATAGAGGAGTTAGAGGAGAAGATTACACAGGCTTCTAAAGTTAGAGAGAAGGCTAAGAAAGACAATCCAATAACAGAATTCTTCAAAATCAAAACTGCTATGCGTGATGCATTTACTGGCACTTTCAATTATTCTCCTAAGTTCCCAGATGAGAAAATAAAGGATGGGAAGTCTGAATCTAGAAAACCTAGAAATGAAGTAGATGGGAAGTATGATGAAACATTTACTGCCGGGATTGAAAACTACAAGAAAAGAGTAGAATTGTATGATAAATTAGATACTCTTACTACAAGTAAGAAAGATAAATTAGCAGCCAAGACTAGATTACAATCCAAGATAGACTCACTAAAGAGGCAACAGAAAACAGGAAAGGCAGAAAAGGAACTTCTAATAACATCTGAAATAAGACCTAAAGATGTAAAGAACACTTTGATTCGAGCAATAAGACAATTAAGGTTGCCTAGTTTTTCAGATGAAATTATAGATAAACTAACTCCTAAGTTAAAGGAGAGAAGCAAAAAGGTAGATAGAGAATTAACTAATCAAGAAGAGGCATTGGCTCAAGCAATACGAGAATTGAATGCTGATGAAATATCTAGTTCTACACAAACAAGATTGAAGGTAAATAATATTCTAAATAATAAATTCCTATACAATATGGCCTTGAATGTTTCAGGAGAAAGAAACAACCTACACCCTAGTATTATTCAAATGTTAAAGGAGGGAGATACCTTTAACACATTAGTAAGAAGACTAAAGGATATCAATCCTAAACTAAAGTCTGCTTCAACATCAGAAATAAAAGGATTAATGCAAAAACTTAGGACTGCAAAGACAAATGTATCTCAAATAGCAAGACAAGTAAATGCAAAAGAATACCCTCAAGATATAGAATACGATGATTTGTTAGCGTTAAATAACGAATCTGACTTGAGTAAATTGTTGAATAAATATACTTCTGTAACTGCTACTTGGGACGTTTTATCAGACAAGTTCTTTTTACGAGAGGGAGAAGACGAAGAAGGATTAGAGGGTTGGTCTGATAGTAAGATAATTGCTGAGTTTAATGAAACGTTTGCACAGTTATTAGAAGACGCACCTGATGATACTCATGATAGAGATGAACATATTAAGAAAGGATATAAGAAACTAATCAAGTCTATGGAAAAACTATTCAAAGAAAGTAAATTTTATTTCAATGCATCAGTAAAATTAACTGAGGCTTTTATGGATGCAAAAGGATTCAGGTATCAAATACCAGAAAGTGCTGAATGGTCTGGTTTGTTATCAGAAGGACAAAGAGATACAGATTTAGATTTAGCAGGTATCAAAACGTCCATACGAAAGACACAACAGGACGTAAATTCTCAGTATCAACAAATGAAGACCTTTATTCCTGAATACGATACTTTGTTGGAAGAGATAAGTAGAGAAGGTATGGAAACTCCAATGCAACAACAATTTGCACAGGAAACTTCTAGACTTGAAGAGGAAAGAAAACAGAAGGCTAAGGAAGAAGCAAATAGAAAGAGAAGGGAAAAAGAAGCCGACCCTTACAAGACTATATACGAATATGATTCCGAGGGTAAGATTAAAACTAGAACCAATCCAACCACAGGTAAGAAGGAGAAAGTACCAACGTCTACTCCTACTCAAATGCAAGCATTAAGAGATTTAGCAGAAAGAAAAAGGAGGGAACAAGAAGATGTGTAATACTTGCGGTGATGATAATCATGTTGTAAAAGAGGATGAGATACCCGAAGGATGGGTAAAAGGCTATGATAACTGGAAAAGGATTCTAAAAGACTTAAGGCCAGAAACCATCATTAGACCAGATTCAAGAGATAGAAGTAGAAGTGATGACCTTGCTTGGATTGCTCCCGTTGATGCAGTTGATTTGAAGGATGAAACCGATGTTGATGTAAAAGGCGGTGGTTGTCCTGAATGTGAATATATTACTGATGGTAGTATGGATGATAGAAGGAAGGCAAAAAGTAATCCAAACTATCCCGGCAAATGTAAGGAGTGTGCAGAATACTGGTGTTCTATACCCTACAATGACAAGTATTCAGATAGCGGAAAATGTGGCTTTAGAGTTTGTGAGAAGCATTGGAAAAAGATGACAAAGAATGGCAAACTAAAAGGAAGCACAGTAGGAGGACATGATTTTGGTGATTATGATACAGACAGAAAGGCATCAGACTATGATGACAATCAACGATTCAACGAAGATAGATTCAACAGGAGGACTAGATAATGTGGGAAAGCCGATTAATAAAAGAAGATAGTGATTTACTACAAAAAGTAAATGCTAAACAGAAGAAGAAGTTAAAGAAACTGGTTCAGACATCTGAACCTAGTGAATATATGGGTCAGGATTTTACGAAGTTAAGTGATTTAGTAAAAGAATTAAGGTCACTTGATATGATGAAATCAGACAAAAAGATGCTCAAGAAGATGAAGAAAATAGATGAGGCAAATGTTTCCTTGATTGCGGCCGCATCTGAATTGAGAAAGGATTACGAAACTCTATACAGGCAACTTAGAGGAGTAGTATATCCAAAAAGTAAAGGCGATTTAGGAGATGAGAAAGATGAGTGAAGAGAACAATGAAATGTTATTACTAATGAAAGAGTTAGTAGAGAAAGTAAAGAATTTGGAGAGAGCAGTCTACAATGATGACAACCTATTGATGAAATCAGGTTTTGTTGTAGCCTCCACACCTGCTCCATCAATGTCAGTTGGTGAAACAGAAATCAACGATGATAAGATAGCAAAGATGGAATGGAAAGAAATCAATGATATGGTTTCAAGAATAGAAGGAAGTGTATAGAATGGATGATTTATTACCAAAGAAAGTAAGTAAAGAAGAGAAGATTGGCACGTTGATAGACAATGTAGTTACCAAAGCAAAAGAGGCAGTCGGTGAAGTATTGAACTACAATGAGTTGCCATTAGAAGAAACAGTGGAATTAGAGGGTGAAACAGTTGATGTTGATAGACCCCAGAAGAAACCTGCTGAAGAGAAAGTAGACCCATTAGAGGGAATTAGACCTGAATTTGGAAAGGAATGATATGCTTCTGAAAGAGGTTTTTGTTGGTAAGGAAAACAAAGCCTTGGCGAAGCGTATCTTAGATTTTTACGAAGACGTTAGGTATAACTATCTATCAGCAAAATCAGACCCCAAAGAATATAGAAAAAATTGGATTGAGAGTGTAAAGAGAATCAGAAAGGATTTTGATGGCTTAGGTGAATTTTCATCTACTCTTAAGAAATACTTGGATGAAGAAGAAGTATTCAGTAAGAATGCATTGAACCCTGAATCATACGATGCTAAGAAATTATATGATTCTATCAAGGAGATGCGTTTCAATTCTGCTGAGTTGAATGACCCATTCGCTAGACAGATGGGTGATGATGTAATAGACAATCTATTGCGTTCAGCACCTATCTATGCAATGTTCATTCATTATGCTTTACGCTCAGACGCTAACGCCATTAGTGAAAAGGCATGGGAGAAACATGACCTAAAACCAGATAAAATTACTCAAGGTGCGGAAGGATTAGATTTAGCATTAAAGGATGTGCCGTTATACATCTTGGAACATTATGGCGATGATAAAGATGGAAATGATAGAGTAGAAGATAAATTTGAAGGGGCTTTAAAATTATTAGAGAAGATATTCTTAGAGGAAAACTCAGAAGAAGACTGGAAGAAATTAGTTGCTCTAGACTTGAAAAAGAGTGATGAAGAGAAAGCAGAAATAGATTTCATTATACCAAACAAACCAATGTATAGAATCTTTGAAATCAACGACATAAAAGATTTGAAGGGATTCACAGGTGAGTGGGTAGTACAGGAAAAGTATGATGGAATCAGAATACAAATACACAAAGCGAATTCAGATGTAAAGATATATTCCTATAACAAAAAGGATATTTCTGCAAAGTGTCAAGATATAATTAAGATACTAAAGCAAAAGAAATTTGGCGATTTAATTTTAGATGCAGAATTAATATTGTACGATGGAGATGAGCCTTTACATAGAGCAGATACCATTGCACATCTATTCAAAGATAAATACAAAGATGCTACACTTAAAGCAAAGGTATTCGATATAATGGCTCACGATGGAGAAGACCATACAGACAATCCATTGAGAGAAAGAATCAACATATTACAATATCAACTAGCACAACATTCAGAAGAGATACTAGAGTTTCCCAATAAGAAAAACACAAGGATAGCAGATTCCTTGGCTGAAATAGATAAGTACGCAAAAGACATTATGCAATCAAAAACCTCAGAAGGGGTTGTAATAAAAGACATAGAATCTACATATTACATTGGTAGTAAGAAAAATCCAAAGTGGATTAAATTCAAGAAATTTGTAGATTTAGATGTTATAGTATTAGAGAAAAAGAAAACTAAGTCTAATCTATATTCTTATTCGGTTGGCGTTGGGCCATTATCGGGTGAAGAGGCTAGAGAACATACAGGTACAGAATATGAAGGAAAGACGTACCTGCAAGTAGGAAAAGCATTGAACACAAAAGAAAATGTAGAAGTCGGTGCTATTGTAAGAGTAAAGGTAGATGAAGTAAGGAGAGCAGGTAAAGGGTATAGTCTGTATTCTGCAAAGGTAATTGAGATACCAGAAGTAGAAACTCCTGAGAAACTAGTGACATTAGAGTTTCTTTCAAAGGATGGAAGAAAGTCATTAAAATACAATGTAGAAGAAGCGTTGTTAAAATACACAATCACAGATGGTATTCATGGTACTGCTGAAATTTTATTGAAGTCAGACTATGAAGGCTATTCTGTATATGGTGTCCAAGGTGATAGCCTGATGGAAAAGAATGCTATTGCTGATATGGATATGTGGAAAGAGCAGTTATCAGAAATACACAAAGGAAAGACAACAGAAGCAATTGCCATACTAAAACAATATCTTCAAGATGAAGACCCAAATGAAAAGGGAGTACACATTAAAGATATCTTTGAGTATATTGTTAAAAGAGATTCTGAATTAACTGAAGCAATGTTTGAAAACAATGCTAGAAAGTTAAAGAATTTTATGAATGACCATGATGCTTTCATTCCAATAGGCAACCAAAAATTTACTGCTAACTCTAAAATTATAATAAAGGATAAAGAAGAAGATGATAGTAAATATGGAAAGTTTCAACTATACACTAGAAAGGATGGTAATATAGATTTTATAATTAATTACAAAGATGAAACTTTTGCTTGGACTATTGACATAGATAACTCAAAGGATATTTACAACCTGTTTGGTAAATCAGGTAAATATCCAGCAGAAGTATCTAGGGGAGTTCAAAAGGATAAACTCTTAGATAGTGGTAAAATACTTATGGGTGTTCAAAAACATGGTTATCATGAATATAAACTCGAAGGCGACAAGTTTGAAACTAGATTGCATTTGAGAGTTATACCAGTAAAAAAACAAGATACATGGCTTGCTTGGACTGGAATTAAACAAAAGATGTTAGAAAGGTCGGATGACGAAGGTATATGGGATATTACTGAAGATAGGTATAAAAAATTAACCATGCAAATAAAGTAATAACGCCGACTTAATATAGTAAAAGTAGGAAGTGTCTGTGTGTCCGGTACGATTCTGTTAAAATCGAGTGACGATAATGAGTTTAATATTTTAAAATCAGATGATTTAATAATCGGTGGATATGCTTCAATAGAAATAGTAGACAAACAAAATGATTTAATTACATTAAAAGCATTAGAAGAAGCAGTAACAAAATATATGCAAGATGCAAAATACAGAAATGTAATGTCAAACCATTCAAATGTTCAAGTAGGAGATGTAATAGAAAAGTATAGAGATAAACATGGTAATCTCCATAGAACACAAGTAGATGATGTAGGATTTTATGTTGTTATTAAATTAAGAGATGACATAGAAAAAGCAAAAGAAATATCAAGAGGTATTAGAAAAGGAACATTACGTTCATTTAGTATAGGTGGTCAAGCCTTAAGTAAAAGAAAAAAGTCTAATGAAGAATTAGGTGAATATAACGAAATTGACAAGTTAGAACTCCATGAAGTAACAATTTGTGAGAAGGGGATAAATCCAGAAGCAAAGTTTGACATTCTAAAAGAGGAGAAAGATAAAATGAGTGAAAAGTTGGAAAAGGCTTTGGAGGAGTTGAACGGTCTTATGACTCAGTTGAACGACTTCAAAAAAGAAGAGTCCGACATGGACGACAAAGAGAAAATGTCCATGAAGGAAAAAGACGAGGAGAAAATGTCTATGGACGACGACAAAGAAAAAATGGGCTATGAGTCTATGGATTCTGATGAAGAAGACGTTGAAATGGCAGATAAAGACCTTGAAATGGCTGATATGGATGAAGCCGATATGGAAAGAAAAGGAAGAACTGGGCCAGAAGGCTTTGTTGAGAATGCAGGTGCGGGAGAACCCGGACAAGGTAAAAAGCATGAACAAGCAGGTCAGTTAGGTTCTCTCTACAAAGAGTGGTCGGATGATGAATTCGCTACTTTAGACCTTTCCCCAGATAACGTAGAAAAAGCCTACGAAGCGTACAAAGCAGAACAATTGGAGAAGATGGCTTATGATTCTCTAAAATCAAAGTTTGCTAGTAGGTTCGCTGATGAGCAAGATGTCAGAAAGGCATCAATTGCACGAAGCGAGTATGACGCAAAGAATGAAGTCGAAGCACTAAGAGAGGAGTTTGCTACCTTAAGGAAATCCCTTTCAGAACAGACTGAAACAATTGCTAAAGCACAAACAGTAGAAGTGCCTGATGTAGATGTTTCAGAAATGTCATGGGCTGAGATAAACAATTTTGTTTCACAATTTGAGGAGTGATTTAGATGAGTGGATATATTAAGACAATGAAAGATTTAGAGGCTGCAACCTACGGAATTAGGGGAGGCACAGGTAATGCTCTATTAAAGAGCGCAGGTGTTGTTGGTGGATTACATACCGCCCACGATGCTTCAACGTCTGTTATGAGTGGTGCAAGCGGATTATCTTCGCTTTACAACAAAGTATTCGGACAAAAGGTATGGTCAATGCTAAACCAAGAGGTTAATGCTTTGGCTATACTTCCAAAGAGGCCATATACATCAAGTGGATGGCGTATCTTGAAAAGCCGAGCAGAAGGTGGAAGTGGTTCTACCTTTGATGTTGGTGGTTCAGGAGTAGGAACGACAAGAGGTACTGCAACACCAAGAGCCGATTTAATTGGTGGTGTAGCAGAGAACGCAGCATTAGGAGTTAATGGTGATATTCCGCCTATTACACCGGAATACACCACATTGTTCACCAGTCCTAAAACCGTTGCTCATCTGTTTGAGTTTTCTGAGATTGCTCTTGAGATGGCAAAGATTGACGATGGTGTAGGTGACTTAAGAGCCTTAATCCGTGAGGATATGGGTAAACACCACGCAGAAGTACAGAACAAGATGCTACTAATGCCTCTTGAGAAGTATGACGAAGCAAACACAGTAACAAACCTTGGTAGGCAATATACTTCTTTGATGAAGGTAGTTGCTTCAAGTGCTGAGTTAAACGCATTGAATGACGCTGGACTTCTAGCAACATCTGCGTCTGCATCAACACTACCAACAACCATAACCACGATTTACGGTGCAACAGACCGTCAATTATCTAGTGGTAATGCAGTTGCGTCTTTCCTAGATGCAGAGGTTGATTTCGGTGATGGATATGCAGCCGCAAACTGCCGTGTTCTAACCTTAACTATCTTAAACGATATGCTAAGGCGAATCCGTCAGAACGGTGGTAGTCCAAAAGTTATCTTAACTGGATATGATACTATTCAGCATCTAGGTGACTTACTACAAGCACAAGAGAGGTTTATGGACAGGAAAGAAATTATTCCTACACATAACGGAGTAAGAGGAGTTAAGGGTTCAGAAGTTGGCTTTAGGGTCGCTACTTACTTTGACATACCAATTATTCCTTGTAAGGATATGCCAAAGACTGCTCATGGTAGTGCAACAAACACCCTAAGTGATTTACTGGTACTTGATACCGACCATCTATGGATGAGCGTTATGAAGCCTACTCAGTATTTCGAGGATGGTATTGACAACGGCAACCCATTTGGTGTTGGAACGCTCGGAAACCAAGCAATGTTTAGAACCATTGCTGAAACTGGTTGTTCCTTCTTCAAGGGCCAAGGTAAGATAACCAACCTAAAGAGTGCGTGAGGTGATTAAGCATGGCATTAGCATACACCGTTACTTTACTTGCTGACCATAAGGGAGTCACACTTCCTAAAGCAGTAGGTGATGAATATGTTGTTGATGCTTTGATAGATGTAACGTCAATAGTCGCAGCAGGGTCAGTAATCCCTGCTTCGGCTCTTGGCCTATCATCTGTTCATTGCGTATCAATCACAGGTTGTGACAACGCTAACGCAGTATTGCCATTAGTGGAAATTAGTGCTACTGGTGCTTATGAGAGTGCAACATCGTTTGCTCTCATGTTCACCGCATTAGACGGTACTAACGCTTCGCTAAGTAATGATGCTAACGGCGGTTCTGTTAGAGTGAGAGTTTGGGGTAATCTCTAAATAAGTAATGTGGCCTTTGCCCCTATGTAAGTAGGGGCATTGGTCACTATACACTAGAGGATGTAATAGAATGGCTTTTCTAGAATTAAGTAATGAAGGTAAGTCTGTTAGTTATTACCATGCTAACGGAACGGAATATGTATTTGAGTACGCCAAGAAAACTAAAGTAGACTTAAACATGGCATTAGGTTTTTTGGGTGCAGATAAATACAAAGTCACTTTTGATTTAAGTGACAAAGATGCGATTGCAGGGGCATCTGATTGGGCTATTAAACTGTTAAAGGCTGAGTTTAATGTATTAGGAGATAAGGAAGATTTACTCAAAACAATGTTTCCAGTATCAAAACCTAAGAAAATAGTCAAAAAAGTACAGAAGGCAGTTGTGCCTGTAAAGCCAACAACGCCTAAACCAGTAACGACTGAAAAGAAGACACCAAGCAAGGTTGATAAGGCCAAGGCTTCTTCCGATGAATGAGAGGGCGACAGAATGGTTAGTGGATGTAATACAACAGGTGTGTTAAACGCTACTAAACTATGTTATGTTGGAAAGGCTCGCATTGCCTCTATCAAGGTATTTGGTACAGGCACTACGGCCGGAAGCATAACAGTTTATGATTCTAGTTCGGCTACTACATCAGGCAAAAAGGTCGTTACAAAGATGTATGTTGGTGCTTCAAATACACCACACAACTATGATTTTGACTTTCATGGGGCAATTGTCGCAGAAGGAATTTATGTAGTAGAATCCGGTACAATAGAATATTCTATCGAATTCTTCTGAGTGATTAAATGCCAGCGTTAGAAAAAGAAACAAAACTCGTAATGACGATATTATTCGTCGGAGCGATAAGCGGAACAAACGTCTACTTCTATGCGAAGTATGGCGATATGATTGCGTTCAATAATTACGCCCATGCGTTAGTCTTTGGACTAATGACCATTGGTGGTATATTGACAATGAAAGCAATATTTGATTTAGCATTGAACGACTATATTGAAATGGCTCTACTAGACAGACGAATTGCTGCATATTGGGCTAAGAAACAAAGAGATGACAAACAAAGAGAGAAAATCAGGTCTACTATGCAACAGTATAGAATACCCCAACAACAGTTCACCCCTCCATTTAATCAACCACAAGTGGTTGAAGAACGGCAGACGGTTACTCCTTCTTTCTTAGCGAAATTAGAGTGATAGTATGTTAGATGCCATAGCATTTGGGATGGATGAAACCGCTTTAGCCTATGATATGCAAAGAGCGCATTCAGCAGATGTATGGTTTCTAAGAGCCAGATTTTATTTTTGGGGAACAATAAGTACAGTAGTTGGATTTTTAATAGGACACGGTATTTCTTTAGCGGGAGTTAATCTATATGTTTCGGCATGGGAGGGTTTTTGGAATTTCGTACATCATTTGTGAGGTGCTTGAATGTCGGTAATGACTGGTTTCGTTATTATAATGGCGGAACAAATAGGTCTATTATGGAAAAAACTTCATGCAGTTCCTTTTGGTGTTTATGGTGCTAGTAAGGTTGGAAAAACTACTTTACATCATCAATTAAGAACAAGAGGCGAAGTACCAAAAATAAAAGAAAGAACAGTTGGAAGAGGGAGAGCAACAAGAAAGTCTATTAAAATAGATGGCGACCAACATACAATTAGAACGGCAGATATAGGAGGAGAAACAGTTTATTGGGGTGAATGGCTAAAGGATATGAAAAGCCGTAAAGTCAAATACATTATTTTTATGATTGACGATAGACACATGGATAAACACTATGATATAGAACAACAATTATGTTGGACATTTTTAGTAGATACAATATGTTCTAAATATTGGGATGCAATAAATAGAAGACAGAAGAAAAAGAATCATGATTATCCAGTAGCAGTAGGTTTATGGGCAAACAAATTTGATTTGTGGAAAGATAAATATGAATATGAAGACATACAAAATCATCCTATATTTGAATCATTTAAAGATGGAATGCAAAAGTTAAATGATAGAGGAATACCATGTTACAAATATATAGTAAGTGCAAAATCAGATTCAGAAATGGTATATCGTGGAATAGCAACAATGATAGAGGACTATTAATGATAACAAACAATTGTTCAATGTCGCCATATTGCGACTGTATAGAATGTAAGGAGAGAAGAGTATGACTATGAATTACCAACCGCCAAGTTTAATCGGTGCTACTAATGCATCAGTAGCCAATCCGTTTATGCCCCCATTGAAATTTGCTAGAGCAGCAGGGGCTATAATGACATATGAATATAAAAGTGAAAAGCCAAAGAAACAAGTAAAAGAAATGATTAAAGTTTTATGGCCTGAAAGAAAATCGTTTTTGAAAATACCTTTCGGTTACAAATTCAATACAAAAGATAGATGTGTTGTTTGCGGTACTCACAAGATTTGGGATATGTCTGACCCTATGAGGCCACCTATACCTTTACACAAAGTAAAGAAGGGTTATCCAATGAGAGGTACTTATTGCGATAAACACGCAGGTTTGCATAGACAGTATGAAATGTTAGAGCAACAGATAATAGCAGATGAACATGGTTTAGAGTTCAACCAGTATATACCTAGACCAAAAGTACCTAAAATGTTACAATCTGCACCGCTAACTTCATTAAGGCAATCTGATATAGAGTCATTGTCTGAGATAGGGTGGATGATAAGACCCCCTAAAATGTTGAATGAAACCAACGAAGACGAATTATTTAGATTAACAATAGAAAGTCATTCAATCAATAAAAGAGTAATTGAACTAATGACTAAAGGCACACAAGTAGTGCAACAAGAAATACAGGAAATAGAGGTGGAATAAAATGGGAGTGTTTGGAACAAGCAATACAACATTAGCAAACCAAATCACCGCACAAGGGGCGGCGGATTTTAAAGCAGTAAATAATCTGCTAACTTTACAAGAAAACCATGTAGAAGAATTCTTTACCTATCACGGAATGGAATTCATTACTGCATTTGAGAAACTACTAGAAGATGTAACTACTAGAGTAGTAGCACAAATGCTACCTAAATTGAAATTTATTAACAATACAAATGGTGATTTAGAGGTAGAACAAAACGCACTAAGAGAGTTTGAAACTATTACTGCGGAAAATATTACTTTAGATATTCAGTCAATTGTATCGGCTGCACTAAATACAGAAGTAGTTATGCAAAGAAAGATGGCTAAACAACAATATCTTGAGGCACAAGGTTTTGCTACTGCACAAGTACCACAACAACAACAAATGCCACAAGGATATCCACAACAACAAGGCGGTATGCCTAATGCGGGAGGAATGAATCCTAGTGAAATTAATGGTGGTAATCCTATGGTACAAGCCAATAACATGATGATGCAACAACAACAGGCTTTCAACAATCCTTCAGGTTATCCAGTACCGCCCGCAGGTACAGATACAATGGGCAATCCATACTGGATAGACCCCGCTACTGGACAAGCCACATA
>TARA_R100001443_G_scaffold31110_1_pt1 | contig 30262 bp, 11 predicted proteins | sample TARA_R100001443 | Tara Oceans TARA_R100001443 (sample SAMEA2622142) | marine metagenome | biome: marine biome (ENVO:00000447); feature: deep chlorophyll maximum layer (ENVO:xxxxxxxx); material: "saline water (ENVO:00002010), including plankton (ENVO:xxxxxxxx)" | depth 50 m
TGGTATATAGACCTGAATATTATGGTATTATGACCGATGATAGTGGTAATCCAACGGAGGGCTTGGTAGATTTAATATTTGCTAAAGGTAGAAATATAGGTACTGGAACTCTACCTCTTAGATTCCAGAAAGAATACACCAAGTTTATTGATCCACAAGATTTTGAAGAAAAATTTATAACAGCCCAAGCTAATGAGTCTTTCTGATATTTTTACCTTAATAGGACTTATATTTAACTTTTTAATGGGTCTTTGGATAATTCTTTATGTTGTGTTTGACTATAATTATTTTGATTAAAAATGAAAAGAGAACCTAGATTTGAAAGCGAAGAAGACAGAAAAAGAGAAGCTGAAACTCTTCGTATACTTTTAGAGGGAAAAGATTTAAACTATAATCAATTAGGAAGGTATGCACCAGTGGATGCTGAAATAATAGACAATAAGACTATGAAGGTAGTGTCTTTGTGTGAGGTAAAAACCATGAGTCTTAACATGGAAGACATACAAAGAGTTAGAACTTCAGTAAGAAAAATACAACATTGTCAAAAAGAAGCTTTAACTAAAGAACTTCCATTATGTATAGCTTGGAGGTTTCTCGATGGAATTGGTTATATTTGGATGCATAAAATAACAAAAGCCACAGTTGAGTGGGGTGGCATGAAAAACCCACGAGCAGGATCTGTATGGGACAGAGAGTTATTGTTCTATATAGATATTAATTTACTAACAATAATTAAATTTTAGTTATGACTAAAAAAGAAAAAGAAGAAGAAAAAAACCTTAGAATGATTAAGTACAATCTAGAGAGAAGGTTAGACTGTGTAAACGCAGCAGCATCTATGACATCTAATGGAGACATTGATGCATTTAGAGAAATACTACTTGAGGTTGAGCATTATGTTTTTAAAGGTCTACTTAAGTCAGATCAAGAACAGAAACCTGAAGAAGATAAGTCTGAAGAATAATTTGTATCTTGCAGACTATAATAATATAGCATGGCAAGTAAAAGCACTAAACATTATAAAAAGAATAAGGAGTCGTATGAAAAGAAAAAAAAGTACGACTCCGAATATTCTTCTTCAGAGAAAAGAAAAAAGTATCGTGTCAAACTAAACCTATTCAATAGAAAGAAAGGTAAGAAGGGTGACGGAAAAGATGCATCACACACCAAGTCAGGTAAACTAGTCTTAGAGGGTCAATCTAAAAATAGAGCAAGGAACAGGGGTAAGAAATAATTATTTTGTATCTTGGCTTAATGCGATTCAAAAGAAGAAAAGGAAAGCAGATAACTAAAGCTAAGAAACACAAAGCAGATGGAATTACATTTGCATCTGGACTAGAGCTTTACTGCTACAGAGCCCTCAAAAAAGCAAAAATCCCTAATCAGTACGAAGGAAAAACATTCGAGCTTGTAGAAAAATTCAAGTTTGAGGGTACTCTTATGGACAAGGGTAAAACAAAGGGTAAGACTACATTCAAACAAAAGCCTGGGAATATAAGAAACATATCCTACACACCAGACTTTATTAATTTACAAAAAGGATTTATAATAGAGACAAAAGGAATAAGGACTCCTGAATTTAAGATGCGATTCAAGCTGTTTTTAAAACACCTGCATGATACAGGTCAGAAGTTAGACGTATATGTTCCATCAAATCAAAAGGAGGTAGATACGACAGTCGATACCATCTTAGGTCGGAGTCCTTTAAATAAACAATATGAGTGATAAAGGTAGTGCTGAAGAAACAGCAAAGTTAATTTGGCAGTCTTGGGTTACAGACTCTACTGATCAAGAAGAATGTATATACGAAGAAGGGCAAGGTAAAGAAGATTAATCCCAAATGATATAAAAACATACGGGTCCAACAAATAGTTGGACTTCGCTGTATGGCATATATTCTGTTGGGTGAAATAATCTAATCCCAAACACAAATCCATTTACTAACTGTATACCTACTTCCATATAATAAAAAAAAGAGGGGAATCACCCCCTCCTTTAACGTAAACCAAAAACCAATTATTCCCAGGACGGGAATTGGTAAGTGCTTCAAAGATACAAATAATAAATTCAAATAATGTGTTTTGTGTGAATTAATTTGCCAACTCTTGACTTGCTCTCATGTATATGTCATTAGCTAACCATGATGGCATTTTAACATTAGCTCCCGTCATTATTTCAAGTATATCTCCACCTTTACCTCCAGACATTATTAAACCTTTAGTTATCTTTACCATATCTTTATGATACGATTCAAATTTAGAGTCGTAAAAATAATCTTCTTGATCTGTATATCTTCTTTTTGTTTCACTTTCATTTGACAGTGAAAACTTTTCTCTATTTACAAATGGTGTTGTCACCCTATCTACAATATTTTCTTCACCTCTAGTTAGTTTTTTCATCTTACCATAAGTATCTGTGTAATCAAATTTAGCAGATGTGTATGGAAGTAGCCTTGTATTTCTTAGTCCCATCATAGCTAAAAGCTCTACAGAAACACTTCTATTAGTATCAGTTTTTACAGCAGTTTCACCTATTTTAACAATTTGATTTAAAGTAGATGGACCTATCTTTTGTCCAACATAAGCAATACCTTTCAAGAACATTACAGGATAACTATCAGTCTCGTTAAATATTCTACCATTCTCATTTTGTAAAACTTCAAGTAACGCATCAGTTGTCATATCTATAGATAAAAATGGTTCGTATATTTGTTTTACAACTCTAGTAAAAGACTCAAAACCTTCAGGATCTCTTAACCCTTTATATATAACCCTAAATGTATCTCTAATAAATCCAGTACCAGACATCTTAGACATATTTACATAATCTATGTATGGAACCTCTCGTCTATAGAAAGGACTCTTAGGATTCATATCAACGATTGTACCAGTACCTGTTTGAATGTTGTGACCATTTCTATCCCATTCAGCTAATATTCTTTCAATATGTTTATTTAACTGAAAGTCATCTCTATTTTTAAGAGTCATGTCAAACTCCTCATCATCATCATCACTAAATGCTCTCATCAGTGCTACAGCTCCATTGTATCCTAACATAGCTAATCCCACTTGAAGAGTTTCTGTTAAAGCAAGGGATGCAAAGGTGCTAGCCATTCTTTTTGATCCTAACTTTTTGAGTTCAGGATTATTAGATTCCATCTCTTCTTTAGCTAAAACAATACTGTTTTTAGCACATCTCCAAGTTTCTGCCTGGAAAGCAACGAATGTACCAACCAAAGGAAACTTACCAATACTTGCTATGAAAGCAGGTATCTCATCATAATTAGGATATATGTTTCTTATATTTCTAGCAGCTTGTCTTTCAGCAAGAGCCTCTGGAAAACCTGCTCTCATATATCTATTTTTTTCTACCATCCAACCAAAGAATTTAAAAACATCATCCTCTGCCTGATACGCTTTAGTAAGTATCTTATCTAAACTAAGTACTTTATCTTTAGCTAAAGCTTTAAATCCTTCAGCATCATCCGACTCATTATAGTAATCCATGAAATCAAAATCAGCCATATCTAGTTGATTCATTATTGCATTTATCTCTTGAAGAAATGCGTTTGTATTTACCACACCAAGATCTACGAGTCTTTTATATATAGCATCCATCTTAGCATCCTTCTCGTTACCCATAAATTCATCTTTAACGAATTTTATAACATCAAGAGCTTCATTATACATTTTACCATTTAAAGGAACGTGACCAGCCATAAACACAAATGATGAGTTACCGACAACATTTCTACCATGAGTACCTAAACTATATATAGTTTTGAATTTTTTACCAAGTAACGATAGCATTAAATAACCTCTGAGTGTTCCACTATTTTGAGCAGACATCACAGACTCATCAAAAGAATTTAAGACAGAATACATTTCATTGTCTACGAAATACCCTTCAAGTGCTCCCCACTTTCTACCTTTTAGTTGGTTACCTGAGAACCTCTGAGATTCTCCCTCTGGTAAACTAGCATCACCCTCCATAGGTGCTGATATAAAATCACCTAGACCAATAGATAATAAATCTTCATATAATCTATCAGAGGCTATTGTTTGTGCGATCTTACCAACTGTAGTTATGTAGTTGTTGTAAGGATCGTTAACCTCACCTAATAGATTTCTAATCTCTTCTGGTAAGTTTTCATTTCTAGATTTGAATATAGATGTGTCTGCAGTAATAACTTTACCAAACCCTTGACTTAAAAAGTCTAATGATCCAGACTCTCTCCTTAGTATAAGGTCAACTTTTTTCTCAGCCATGTCATAAAGCTCGCTATCGCTTTTCCCTTCGTTAGCTTTCTTACCTTTTAACTCAGAAACTATAAATAAAATAGCTCTATTCCTTACATCTTCTGTTGGACTGTAAGCTTTTTTACCATACAACTTATACTTCCTGTGAAGGTATATACCTCTGTTTGCATCTATAGCAGCAGCTAAAGGACCGTCAACCAAGCCTTCTTCAATAAGTATAGCACCTAGTTGTTCAATATGATTAACCATTACATTAATTATATTTAGCAACTCTTTGTTACCCTTAAGCTCTTCTTCTAATCTAGCTTCTTTACTAGTTAATAGATTCTGTATTTTATTATGCCCAACTCTTTCATTTATCATATTTTTTTTCTCCTCAGCAGTGGCATCTTTATACTCTTGAGTTTCTTTTATCTCAGTTATTACTTTATCTACAAACTTTTTTAATGCTCTAGCATTTTCGTTAGCATTATAAAGTGCTAAGTTAAGACCACCCTTAGCATAAATCATAAGGTCTTTTATATCCTTTCTACTATGAGTTCCTTGAGGTTTAAATATTAACTTACTAGCTCTTATGTCGTATTTTCTACTTGAGTCGTAAAGTTTTGATTTAGGATCTAATTCAGATAGAGTATTACCCTTTTGATCTTGGCCAAGTTTAATTCTACTTCCATAGTATCTTAGTCCAGTTAAGTGTCTACCTAACTCGTAATCTGCATTTATAAACGATGCCTTCATATCAAATAAGAATCCAAAAGCATCACTTACATATACAGTCTTATTGTTGTTATCCTGTAATGAAAATCTAGATGTTGGGTTTACTTGAACTGGTGCCCAAACACTAGACATAAGTTCACCATCCTGATCATACAAGAACCCTTGGAATCCTGCACTCTCAGCTATCTTAGCCATCTCCTCTTGCTTATTATAATTAATGGTGTTAGCGTCAACCTCTTCTATAGTAACATCACTACAGTTTTCATTTATTATATCTGACACCTCTTGGTTACCAACTCCGTAATTTATCTGAATTGATAAACCAGTATCTGTTTCAGACATATTCATGACATTTGTGTTGTCACCATTTTCACTATCATCAATCAAACTCTTTATCTTAAACATAGATGTTGATACTGCTGTAGCATCATCAGTGTCAAAATTTAAAGTAGCAAGATTTCTAGTCCCCTCTGATTTAAACTTACCTATATTATAATCTGCCATAGATGTAATATCTAATGGATCAATATTCAAAGGATATAATCTATCAATAGGGAATAGAGATTTATTTTTTACGCCCTCAGTATTTAAGTTAGACTCGTCATCTTGGTTAAGGCTAAACTGAAGTCTAGGTCTAGCCCAGTCCATTAGTTTTGACTTAGCATATCCACCTACAGGTTCAACAGCAGGATTAACAATACCATTACCTTCCTGTGCGTATCCAAACATAGTGGCTACACCATCATTTATATTAACGTAATCGTACTCATCTTCTATATTTATATAGCTATTATCTAATGCTTTAACTTGATCAGGATTAATCACTACCTTACCACTTGAATTTAAACTAAACTTAACAACACCTTTGTTCTCGTTTAGTTTTTCAGCAAAAGGTTTAACAGGTATAGATTTTAACCCTCTTGGTGCAAACATTTTAGCACCATCCATAGCTTTCACATAATCATCTATTTTTTGAATATGATCTTTAGTGAAGTCTATAAGAGATTCACTTGGCGGTATGTATACATTAGAATCCATCGACACCACCTCTCTTACTGTTCGAGTTTCTCCAGGTGAAGTTACACTATAATCTCTAAAATATTTTTCTAATACTTTATCTTTAAATTTAATTATAGTCTCATTAAGATCAGCTCTAGATCCTATATCAGCTCTAAATTCCAGTATTCTGTTTTGGTTAACTCCTAAAGTGAATCCTAGTTTTGCTTCATCAATAAATTGTTCCATTCTTCCCATAATTCTAGAACGTTTTATATTATCTACCAACCTATATATTTCAACTAAATTATCAATACCAAAACGATTTGTTTCGTTTGGATGATTGTTAAATGAAAATATACCACCTATACCTGATCTACTAATTCCTGATCGTGATGACAATTCAGATCTAGCTTCTGATTTAAATGATGGAAATGTATCTTGAGCAACTAAAGCATCTACTATTTGTCTAGCTAAATTTATAACCTCACTTTCATAATAAACTTTATCTTCTTTATATGATACCTCTTTATCTAATAGCTCACGCATACGAACAGGATCAGACGTTACTATGTAATCTACTAAACTAGCAATAGTGTTGCTAAATCTACTTTCATCTTTTATTTGAACACTAGGATTGTATGCTATCTGAATTAAATCAAATAACCTGTTAGCAGCAAACTCGTATGGGTTATCATTTACTATAACTTTATTAGAGTCTTCAATAGCCCTTTTTATATTGTCATTTACAATTTTTATGTTGTCCTTAAACTGATCTATATTACTAGATGACTGCAAAATAGAGTTGTAATTAGTTATACCCTCTATGTCAAGATCAAAAAGACCACTATCCATTGCTTTTATTGACATTATTGAAGATATTGTAACATCAACAGCACCCTGCTTCATTAACACTTGAGATATATTTGAGTCAAACTCTATATCCTTAATATTTTCAGCAGTCAATCTTGTACCCTTCTTAATCTTGTAAGGTTTTTTTGGAGCTCTAGGTTTTACATTTAGATTAGTTGCTGGAACCATTCCATCATTAGTAGATTCAGATAAGTTAATTACATCAACCTTTGAAGGTACATCACTTAATCTATCTATCTGTGATAAAGCAATAGAAGGTAGGGTAGTTTCATATATACTAGCCCTTTTTCTAGACTTATCATTTCTACTCCAGTTCTGAAGTTCTATAACTGTATCTGTATCAGGGAACGTTATATAGTCATACCCTTCTTCAGCAGCCATTTTTAATAAAGTTCTTATAAGTAAACCATTTGATTTTGAAACTGTCGACCAAGGTAGAGCAGTATACAAATCTGGATCCGCATCAACAGACTTATCAAGCTGAGACTGTTTTATTCTGGTTTGAACATTAACATCAGATCTTTTAGGAGGCTTAGTAGTTGGTCCTATTAAATCCCCTTCAGTTATACCAACACTAGACATAAGATTAACCTTTTCCCACTCAGCCACCATTTTATCAAAGACTCTTTTCTCTTCCTTAGTTATATTCTGTTGCCAGTCAGATTGTATTTCTCTAATAAACATAACCTTACTACCATCATCAGTAGTTCTATCATCTATCCTAGCCCAACCAAGAACAGGTTTAAAGTTTGGAAAGTGACTATCAGATACAGGAATACTTAATTTGTTTGGTGGGTTTTTATACTGAAGCACAACCTCTCTATAGTTTTCTGATTGTGGTATCTTTCCCATACCATATGCTTCATGCTCTGAGTTTGGTAAGAAGTATCTAGTTAAATCATTAAGGTTACGAATAACCATATTTCTTCTTCCCTGAACGTTTTTATACTGTTGAAAATCTTCTGTCTTAGTAACCTGTGCTCCAAAGTATTTATATATATACTCTTCTATCATTGCGTCAGGCAGATAACGATCATCACCTTTGTTTACATACAAGTGATGACGAGCTAAAGTATTACATAACTTTCCAATGCCAGTTGAATAAGAATTATTTTTAGACAACCTTGACATAAGCTCAATAACACTTGTTGTTATTGTCTGCACTTCACCCTCACTACCATAAGATATATCAAACGTTATTACAGGTGATTCAATTACACCTCCAGTCTCTATTAGGGAAGTTGTAAGATTATCATAATCTTCAGGGTCTAATAGATCTCTTAAAACATCTTCAACACTTTGTAAGTCTTTATTTAATAAATCAGCTCCGAAAGAATCAAAAGGGTTTTGTTTACTATCTAAAAAATTTAAAGTAACAGTCTCACCCTCATCAACAACATTTCTTACATCAAAGTTTTGAGCAACAACCTCCTTCTTAATTACGTTACCAGTTCCTAGCTTCTTACCATATAGATAATTAACCTTAACCTCAGGGTCTAACAAATTAAATACGTTTAGTAAAAGATCTAATGACATTGTATTATACCCTATGTTATTTAGTTCTTCCAAAAACCCTACAGAAGATATTTCATCTCCTATTCCAGGAATGTTAGACTTTCTAAGTAACTCAACCCACTTTTTAGGTGTTAATATTTTATTAGCATCATTAGTAAACCTAATGTTATTTATAGCTTGACGAACATTAGATGTGTATACTATTTCTGGTCCAGGTCTTTTAATAGAAAATTTAATTCTACCACTTTCATCTTTTTCAACCTCGCTATAGTTTTGTTTAAATATACTTTTAACTTGAGTGTCAGGATCAAATACAGCTATGTTTTTATACTCAGCTTCATTATACTCCTCACTAATAAAATAAGAGTCAAACCCTAATTCTTTTATAAGGTGAGCAAACTGTTCTATAGAAGCGTAATTATGAACGTTTTGAACTTTAAAATTAAACTCATCTATTTTATTTCTAGTTTCAATATCTTCTAAGTCAAAACCTTCATCGACTAAATACTCTGTATAAGCATTAGTTATTATATCAACGTGATCTAAATTTTCATAATCAAAAGGGTTGTCTGATTTTATATATACAGGTATAACATTATATCCACGTTTTTCATTAGCATTCGTATTGCTAGAATTGTACTCACCCCCTGCAAATAAGTTTGCAAAATCTGAATTAGGAGTAAAGAAAATACCCTTAGCATTATCTAATCTATTTCTACCAAATGATTCAAATTCAAACTTAGTACCATGATACATAACTCTAGGGTCTCCATCACTGTCAACTATCTTAGAATTACCAAACCACTCATTAAAAGAATCAGTTCCAACTGGTGCTATGCCATTATACTTAGATTGACTAGATAATGAGAACCTACTATACTGTAGTTCACCACCAGTAAAATCATCTGCAATATCAGGTACTGCAAAACCACCGTACATAAACGTAGAGTAAGCATTGTCTACTGTTTTTTCTGATAGTTTTACTGGTCTTCTACCCTCTTTCAATGCTCTCTCCATTTCTGTATTAGAAGAGTAATCAGGGAATACATCCACTATACTAGCGAACTTATTAAACATTCTAAAGTTAGAACCTTTTATAGCAAATGGGTATCCAGGATGATGACCTACATCACCAGGTTTTGTTTCTACAATCTCAGAGTTTAAATCTATTTCTATAGCACCCACTAGATCACCTTTCTTAGCTTCAGATAAAACATTGTCACTAACAAAAGATAAAAGATTTTCCTGTCTTGGTAATCCTAAAGTTTTAAGAAGAGTTTGACCTAAAAGCATTTTCATGATTTTATTTCTACCACCAGTAGGAGTTCCTCTCATATAAGTCATAAAATCAGATAGACTTCTAAACTTAGAGTCTGGTAACTTTACACCCATAGTATTAAAAATATTAACAACACTAGAGCTACTAACAACATCATTTAATCTCTTAGTTAAAAATCTTTTACCAATCTTCTTTTTATTTATACCATCTATTAATTCTTTTTCTATGTATTCTATAAAATTTATATTACCTAAAATACCAGTTGGTGCTTGCACCATAAACACCATAGTTTTTACTCCATTCTTTCTCATGGAATCTAAAACTTCTTGTGCTTTTTCTTTTGTAGTATATGCCCAACCTAAAGCTCCTTTAAGCATAGGATATAGTATACCACCCATCATTTCATGCTGTATTCCATTCTCACTGGTAATCAAAGAAGCAGTTGACATATCTATTGCTGAAACAGATACAAGTTTACCATTAATATCTAGTATAGATTTAACAGGTATATCTTGTTCTGTAAACCCTAATCTTCTACCCTTTTCTGAAATTTTTATACCTCTATATGACTCTACATCATCAGGCATATCTAATTCCTCAGTAACTACAATATCACCATTCTCAGACATACCCTGTGAGGCTTTATCAGTTTCTAAAGAGAACTTTGACTCAGCAGCAGTTTTACCAAAAACAATATCTTTACCTCCTACGTTTATATTCTTACCATCAACGACAGCTCTTTTAAATGCTGATCTCATTTCAACACCATCCATGTCAGCTAAAGTTAACATGTCTAAGTCTTTACCTCCACGATTTAACTTACTCATTAATTTATTAAACCTGTCTTCACCAAGTAAGGCAGTTAACATAGCCTTTATAGCTTCTTTTACTTGACCAATAAAAGACTTATTACCTGCAAATCTTTGAGCTCCAGCATCACCCATCATCTCAGCAAAAGCCTCTTCTATGATAGCAGACTCTAACTCGCTATCTTTAAGACCCTGAAGTTTAAAAATATCTTTATAAGTTTCTTTCGCCCATTCGTAGTAAGTTTTACTCTCGTATCTTTTTCTTTTACCATTAAAGAAACGTTTTTTAACATTAGAGTTTTTTATAGTTTCTTCTATCTTCTTGTAAGCCTCTTTACCTTCTTTTGTTTTCTTTAATGTTGACACTATAGGATGAACTATCTCATGAAACATTGTATTTAAACTAAGGGCAGAAGCGTTTACATATATTTTACCATCTCTTGCATATACTGCTTTACCTTGTGCTGCAGCTATTTCTGCAGTTATACCGCTACCTAAATCAACATTATTTTGTATTAAGTGATTTTTAAAAGTTTCAGAGTTTCTAGCTATAACTATAGACATCGAACCACTTACTGAATTAAGAATGTTAACCATGGTTCCCAATATATTTTGAACAGTATCAGGAAAATCTTTAATGTAGTCGTTAAGCTGATCAATATTTTCAGAGTTAAACTCTTGAGCAAAAGACTTATCACCTGTCTTTCGTATACCTATGTACTTAACCTCACCCTTAGCATTTTTAATAGCTATAACACCACCCTCACGAAGAGATTTAACACCTCTAGTTCTAGCAGCATCTTGAGTGCTACCATCAGAGTAAAGTATACCACTCTTGCTAGAGTAGGTGTATTGCTGATTAAAGTCTCTAGTTAGTTTTAAAGCTTGATCCTTAGATATTCCAGTGACTATATATGATTCTTTTCTAGCACCATCCTGACTACTTACAACTTTCTTAAAGTTAGCACCTAAACGTTGTAATCTTCTTTTAAGGTTTGCAAGTTGATTAGCGTCAGTCTCTGCACCAGAATTTTTACTACCTACAGTAAGAACGTAGTAACCACCTTCAGCCTGCAACTCTTCATTAGTAACTGTTTCTATTTCACCTTCAGGAACGTTGTTAAATATTTTATTATTATTGATTTGATTTGCGTCACCATCCTTAGACTTAGACATGGCTTTTCTATTAGCTTTACCATTATCAAATATAGTTTTAGCCTGCTGATAAGTTAAGTTAGCTACATCAACAGATCCTTTTTGCTGTTCTACACCTTTTACTATTACTGTTGGTCTACTTTGACCAATAGGTAGGTAATTATATAAAGCTTCTGTAAATCTAGACTTACCCCAAAACTCTTCTATTTGCTCTAGTGTAGGTTCTAATACACCATCTTTCCAGTTGGTGCTTCTGTCTGAATTAAACCTCTGAAGCATTCTATTTAAAAGACTCATATCACTATCACTAGGGACATAAGTATCTGCATCAAAATTATCGACTACATTAGTGTTAACCTCAGAGTTTTTAAATTTATTTGGTGAGTCTATAACTATATCTGTACCAGTTACTCCACCTCTTCTAAAAGACAAACCTTCATAGTTATCAGTAAACTTAAAGTTTTTAATTCTTATACCCTTCTTCTCAAGTGATTTTTTAAATTGATTTAAGTTCTTAGAAGAGTTATCTATTTTAGATAAAAAAGGATTTTCTTTTACCTGGTTTTGTAATCGTTCTAATCTAAATTGAACTTCGTTGACAATATTACTTATAGCACTACCAGATACATCTTTATTAGTATCTAAATCTTCTAGCTTAGATAAGGACTCTTGAAGTTTTTTCTCTGCTTTGTGAAAGTTTTTTAAAGCTTTCTTACCATCATTACTAGCTAAACCATTTTCCAACTCATAAAGAGTTTCTTGAAACTCAGGATTCATAGAGGCATCTATACTGACATCTTTATTAAGGAACTTCTTAAGATTGTTTTTGTCTCTTATAAAAGAATGTACACTCCTGTTATTCATCTCTGTTGTTTCACCAGTTATGTTGTCTGTTACTGTGTACTTAAAGTTCTCATTAATACCCTTTGTGGTAATCATATTATAACCAGTTGCTACAATAGCTTTACCACCACCTGCAGCACCCATCATACCAAACATACCAACACCAGCTAGATAAGCATCACCTATTCTTGTACTTATTTCGTAAATACCTTCAGCAGTTGGAACGCCAGTAATCATATCTGTAGTTATGTTAGCAGCCTCAGTTAAACCTTCAGACACACCCTCTGCATTAGCAAGTTTAGCTATTTGTATAAATGCAGACTTAGTAATTTCTTTAGTAACTTCTTCTTTACCTTTCTTTGCTAATATGGCTTTAGGTATTAATTTAACAGCATCACTTAAACCATCTAACAAGTCAAGGGTTTTCTTTTCAAAAAATACTTCTACAAAACCACTTGCAGCAGCGTTAAATAAAATAGCTGTGTCACTTAACCCACCCTTTACATTTCTAGCACTAAGCTCTTCTAATTCGTTTTTAGTTGTACCGTAAGCAGAGGCACCCATAACACCAGCAGAAGTCCATTTTGCAATACTCTTTCTTCTTTTAGCACCTGCTATGGATTGGTATCTTTTAGATACACCCTTAGTTAAACCTTTACTTTTTTTAAGTATTTTTTTACCAACAAACTTACCTCCAGGAATCCTACCAATAGTAGCACTTATACCTAACATTTGTATCATCTGAGGTGCAGACTCAAGAACACTTGACACTAACTGAATACCAGCATCTGAAACATTTCCGTTAAGTGCTGAGTTTAAAACACCAGGATATTGGTAAACATATTTTCTTTTTTCAGATTCTTTTACAACTTGAAACATTGGGTTAGAGGCTGGTCCACCTTCCTTCATATACTCGCTATAATTACCTGAAGCAGCCATTAAAGGAAACTCTACTGCGTCTGCTTGACCAGCAAAAGATCTAACACCACCTCTTATAAAAGAATCAAACCATTCACCAAAAACACCATCATAATCTTTTTGAGTTTTCTTAAGGTTCATTAAATCAATACCAGCGTCTTCTTCTGCAAAAGAATCAGATATTTTTACATCGTTAACACCAGTTTTTAATCCTTCATTAAAAGACAAACCCTCTTCATTCTCAGGGTCTTTTATTAAAGCATCATAAGCCTCAGCAAATGTCGCATCTTTATATTCACCACCATCTGTTTTTATCTGAACATTAGAAGATCTTACATAACCCCAGTTTAGTTCATTTTTTTCAGCAAGTTCATCATACATATCTATACCACCGTCCTTTTCTTTAACGGTTTGCAATATGCTCTCATAAAGATCTGTGTGGTAATCAGTTGTTGCTTTTACGGATTGTTCATCAGTTCCTTTAAGTTTGTCATTAATATCATTTATTTGAGACTCCAACTCCATCACCTGACCTCTAAGTGAAAAGTTTTGAGCCAAATAAAATTCAGGAGTACCTTCTTCTTTAGATCTTCTTGCGTAGGTAATTAAATTAGGTAACTCCTCACCCTCAAGCTCATCTTTAATCATAATATCAAAAAAAGATGATAAAGGATTAAAATTTTGTTTTAAGTAAGCTTCTCTTCTTTCATCAATTTCATCTGCACTTATCTTATCCTTTCTTACAAAGGTTCCGCCTTCTTCTTCGTATTGATAAAAATCTCCTTCAAAAAGTCTTATGTTTTGTCTAGCAAGAACATTATCAAACATTTGACTTCTTAACTCTTTTCTTTGATTTTCTAAATCTCCTCTCTTATTTAGATTAGTTTTTCTTGGACCATAATCAACACCTTCTTTATTAAAATACTGAGACATTACAGATTCTCTCTGCTCAAAAGTATTGTTTGATAAATCAATTGGTTCTGTTGGTTCTTGTTCTTGGGTCTTACCCTCTCTTTTAGATATAGAGTTATCTAAGAATTCTTGATCCGATGAAATAGGCTCTTCCAAAGAGTCGGAAGGTGTATCCTGAGAAATCCCCTGTATCGAGTTGCTCCATATGGTCGACTCTTTTTTTTTTACTTCTTCACCTTCTGGTTGTTCTGATGCAGCTCCCATAAGTGAAGCAAAATCTCCTACACTTTTAGTGTAACCATCATTTTTAAATAAACCATATGAGTGAGCTAACGCTTCAGGATTTGAAGACATTAATATTTTAAACTCATCTATACTTTTAGTGTATCCGTCATTTTTAAACAACTCAAATGCACGTTGAATAGCTTGTTCGTTCATCTCTTTAACTATTATTTTTTTTAATAATCTGCCGCAGTTCCAGTTGCTTTTTGTTCAGCAGCACCACCAGCTTGTAAATATATGTAGTATCCTGTACTTGGAGCTTTCTTAGTAGTTCCAGAATAAATACCAGTAACAGAACTGGTTATATCTTTAAGTCTTACAACAACTCTTCTATTAGAACCTTCAAATTTAACTATAGCAATAGGGGATCCATTTCTATCTAAAGAAACTTGTGTAACCTTACCTTTTGCTGAAGAATTTTTAAGTTTATCCAAAATCTCGTTATATTCTTCTTCTAACTTAGGAGTAAGAGTTCCTTTTGCTTTCATCTCTTTATATCTAATATAGTCTCTAGCATTTATATCTCTACTAGTTTGAGCTAATTCATCATATAAAACCTCTTGATTAACCTCTCCATCCATTAAATTTACTAAAGATATTTCAACATCTCCACCAGCTTTATCTTGTATATCACTGTTATACTCTATACCATTAACAACAGCACTTTTTTGTCTTTCATTATCTGGGAAAACATTTTCATCAAACTGTGTTTTTATATTATCAGGCATAGTAAAGTATTCTGTTCCAGAAACACCACCTTCATCTGGTGCAGGCTCTTGTCTTTTGTCTGGAGGAATAACCTCTTCTAACCTTTTCTTAGCAAGGTACTCAGCATACTCATTAGATAAAGCTTCATTAAAGTTTTCATTAACAGTTTCAGCTATACCATCATTGTTAAGATCTAACATAGGTAGTAATTCCTGTTTTTGACTATCAGTAGCTATACCTATACTTTTTTCTTCTTGAAAAAATGCATCCATAGAGTTTACCTTTGTTATATTACCTTCCAAATCAACTACCTGAACTACACCATTTAAGTACAAGTTTTTATATTGTTGATCCGACCAATCTCCATTAGGGTTTACTCTAAGTTTATTAGCAATATCATCTGTGTACCCATCAATTTGCTCGTCTGTAAATTTTACGAGTTTAACATCACCATCATATTCTTGAGATCTTTCATCTAGTTTACCATTAACATAATCTAAAATAGGTGTGTTAGGAGTTTTTCTTAGAACATTATCCACACCAATATCATATAAACCTAAAGCTTCATTAAAGTCAGTACCATCTTTCAAAGCTTGAACAAATTGATTCTCTAAGTTTTCATAAAGAAACATACTATTATCATCAAGCATTAAATAAGAGTCTGCTTTGTTTTGAAGTTTTAAATTATTGTGGGTATTTAAAAGGCTACCTCTATTTACAGCAGAGTTTACATCAGCTCTAAACTGTCTTTGAAGTCTTACAAGTTCTCTGGACTCAGCACTATTAGGATTGTCTCTTATAAGCTCACTATTCTCTGCTGTATAGTCATCTATCTGTTGTTGTCTTAAAGAAAAGTAATCAGCATATCTTTCAGCACCCTCTATAGATAATTCTTTGTATAAGCTTTTATTACCTTCAGCCCTAGCTTTTTTTCTTTGATCAGCTAATTGTTCTCTTCTAATATCAAGCTCCTCTTTTTGTAAAGCAAGAGTTTGCCTAGTAGCCTCCTCTTCTAAAAGGTTTCTATTATTCTTAAGAATAGTACCTGTGAAAAATAAACTTTTTGCCATAACTATCTTCTGCTAAGGTAAGCACCCATTCTAGCACTTATTGTAGATAACATGTTATCTTGTTTTTTTGGTTCAGGTTCAGCTTCAGCTTGTTGCTCTTGCTCATCTTCACCTATAACATTCTCATCGTATTTAGCTACTAAGTCTTTCATTAACTCAAAAGCAGCATCTCTATCTCCAGAGCTCAAAACAGTTCTAATATCTTCAACGTCATCAGGAGGTAATATAAGTTCACCACCTGTAGCTTCACCAATCTTCTCACCATCTTGAACCATATCAATTTTATTAGTATTATGGTCAAATTCTCCTGGAGTCACACCACCGTCTTCAGTTATCTTACCACCTTTCTTTGCTGTTTCAACTGGGAATTTATTTCTATTAACTATACCAAAATCCTGAAGACCACCAGCACCAACACCACTAGCAACATCTTCAGCACCACCAAATATGTTTTGAACACCTGCATCTTTTTCTTTTCTTATACCCTCTAATTCTCCTTCAGCAACTTTTATGCGTTGATCTTCAACCTGCCCTTGTTCTGTAGCTAAATTTTTCATAGCCTCACTTTTAGCAGTTTGTTGTTTATCAAGTAGTGCTAAGTTTTGTTTTCTAGCACTATCTTCCAAGGCATTAACTAAAGGTAAAGCATTTCTAGGGTCTTTAGATAAAGCACCCATAGCAGAGGCTCTATCAGCAGCCTGAGACTCTTTCATACCCTGAATCAAACTTTGATCTATAGGTTGATCAGCCTGCTTCTGAGTAGCAGATGTAACTTTTCTTTCTAATCTTCCTGTATCAAAAGCATCTTGAGCCTTCTTAGCTCTTCTAGCTTGAATAGCACCGTATATAGCTTTACCAGCACCTATTGCCAAAGTAGCGGCACCAATAAAAGCTTTAGGTGTTTTTTTATTTTTACTATATTTTATTTTGGGTTTAACTTTTCGTGCCATGTTATTGAATTTTTACAAATGTACTAATTTTTTTCTTATTATTTGCCGCTAAGCTCACTCTTGTCTACATCTGCATTTGCAGCGTATATATTGAACTTCTGAGTAGACTGGTTTTTATTTGTTGCTAATATTGCCCTCATGTAACTACCCTTCATTTTTTCCCCCTCAACCTTACCTCTTTTAACTCCAAAAACAAAAGATCCGTCAACTACATCTAAATCAGTAAGCACATTAGAGTTTAATGGTCTAATGTAACTTAAATGATTAGTATTATCATTAAAGGACTGATAGTATCCTAAAAAATAAGTTTGTCCACTATCATCTTTCGAGTATAACGCTAGGTCTGTAGAAACTAAAGACATATTAACGTTGGGTGGTCTAGATGTAAGGGTAAACACAACACCTGGTTCAGCTAGACTACTTGTATTTGTAAAACCTTCTAAAGAAACTCCAGTTCCTACACCTCTCACTATATACTCACCACCGACTAAAGCATTACTTAAATTAGTACGATAGTTTTCAGTTAAGAATGACTCATTTATATTATCCTCTAGTGTAATCTGATTACCAAATGTTTTAACTCTACCAATAGATATAATTTCAGAGCCATCCCCAAAAGAAATTTGATCTGAATCATTGCTAACACCTGAAGAACAAAAAGGAATATCTGCATACTGTATACCTTCTTTAGTTTTATAATCTATAACATACATTAAAGATTTGTTAGGTTGAAATTTAACTCCACCATAATCTAAAGATTCATTTAACTCTAAAAATATGTTACTATGTATTTTAGATACTATAAAGTCTTTATATATAGGATTTAATTTTTCTTTATCTTCAGTATATCCAAATATTCTAACTAAATCTCCTGGCTTTACATCTTTATAAAACTCAGTGTCTTGACCTATAATTCTATTACTTTCATCTCTAGTAACAACACCATCAATTTTTCTAAAAGCAATACTTGTAGATATAACGTCATCATAGTTACCATAATACTGTCCCATATTAGAAAATAGTCCAGTCAAAAACTTAGTGTCACTTTCTATACCAATAGCATTATAAGTCTTAACTGATGAAGGTTCAGTATTAAACACAAAGTCTAAGTAAGATAAGTTTCTATTACCATAGAATGTATTCATCTGAGCTTTATTTAACGTATTTCTATTGTATATATCAGAATCGTTATGTCTATACAGCCTACCTTTTTTAAACGTAATAAATTGTCTATCTATCTTAGAGTAAAACTCAGGTATAAAAGAGTAAAAAGATGTCCACCTATTTAAACCTTCTTGAAAGGCTATAGTTACAGGATTAAATACTATAGATTTTTCATCATTTTGAATATTGTAAACTTGAGTTTCATCTTCCCAATTAATAATATCTTGATCCCAAGCACTTGCAGCAGAATACTGACCACTACCTTGTCTTATAGTTTTTATTTCTGGAAACGTAACAACATACTCATCATACTTAGGATCGTAACCACCAACAAGCATGTAAGATGAACTAGGTGTTTGATATTGTTGTTGACTAACTGGACTATCAGGATTATACTTGACGTACATCTCACCAAGGTCCCTAAAGTAGTCCCTCATGTTATAGTCAGATATAACTGTAAGACCATCACCACCTAACCTAAGAACAGATCCCTTTCTTATATCTACAAAGTAAAACTTCTCTCCATTCTGAGCAATAGACTCAGGGTGTAGACCACAACCATACTCACCAGAATATGTGTTAACATAGTTGGCTATAATGTTCTTTGATAAAGAGACCAACTGGTCAGCAGATGCTGTAGTTAAAATATCTTTCTCAACTAAAACTCTACCAACTTTACTTTCGTGAAATATAATTAAGTCGCTATCTCTCATTTTAAGAGATTGTATAGAACCAAAGTCTACGTTGTAGTCAAAATAAGGACTATTAGCTGGGTTAAAACTAGATAGACCATTAATAGAGCCTGTGCTAGAATAAGCCTCAGAGTGATAAACTGTAGCACTTAATCTTCTTTCTTCAGAGTTGTTATTTACAACATTTATTCTACCTCTACTCCAATGGTTAGTGTTATGAAAGTCATTAAGAAAATAATCTTCACAAGGAAAGTTTTCTAAATTTTGTAAGTCTTCAGAAGATATAGATGTAAACATCTCTCTAGGCTTTAAATAAACATCACCTGAGGTTATAGATATTGTTGCTGGGACATTAGATACAAGTACACCAGTCTCGTCATTGAGAGAGTAGTTAGTGCTTTGATCTTGTAGGTTACCAATATGACTTGCTATTATTGATCCTGGATTATTTATTTCAAGCTTATCTCCAACCTCATAGTATAGCATGCTTTCTTCTGACGTTGTTTTCTTCTCTCTATAGACCTCTGCTATTAACTTGTTGTATCCACTTGATGAGAAACTAAAACCGCTATGACCAATACTTACTAAGGTGTTATCCTCTAATCTAACAGTTGTAGATCCAGGATTAGCTATTCTTATATAAAAACCTGGATTTGTAGTCGCATCTATAGGATTTTCTTCTAAGTCCTCTTGATAGAAATCAAAACCAGTTATCTTAAAGTCTAGGTATTCACCAAACTTTTTTCTAACACCATTATTTTCACAGCTTATAAATCTAATTCTATCACCACCTTTTTCTTGAAACTCAAAATCTAAATCAGAACCTGAGGCTTCGTTGTAGCTAGACTTGTTAGCTTTTAAAGATTGTAGTCCTATATATATCTGAGTGTCACCTCCAGCACCTGCTTTACTTATTGGGGATGTTATCTGCATAAAGTCACCAACAGTGGTGTTACCTGTATAAACAACTTGATAATGTGTAGCCCACCTAGGAGGTCTGTTAAAAACCTCAAGTATAGCTGAGGATGTTTGACCTAAATCAGTATTACTTTCTGTTACAAAAGGGTTATAGACTCTAGATCCAGTAAATTTATCATACTTAGGAGCTACATTTACAAAAGAACATCTATTAGTTTCGTCAAAATATACTAATCCAAAGTCATGAAAAGCACCTGTTTTAAAAGAGTTAAATCCTGGAGAGCCAGAAGTAAACTTAGCAATGTGAGTATGAACCACGCTTGCCCATCCATCATTGTCTGTAGCCCAATTTGCTGCACCACCCCCATTAGGTTCTTCTTTGTTATCAACGCAATGAAATTTTATTTTTAACACTGTATTAGATTGAACTGAAGATAAACTTATAGAGCCTTGATCTTTTACTGCGTTGTCTGGGTTAGCACCACCTGAATTGTGAGCTAAAGTTGTTATAGTTCCACCATCATAATTGCCACCATTAAATTGTTGAATTATTCTGTTGATTACTTGACTTTTTGTGACCAAACCAGTAACATCAACTTTTATATTTAATCTACCAGCTCTTGTTTTTTGCTTACTTCCTTCAAACGAAATTGAAGCAGATCTTCTATTTAACCCCCATCTAATGTTTATAGATATAGTTTGAGAGTTCTCATCGTTTAAAGAAATATTACTAAAGTCTAAATAAACATTCCAATCACAATTTTCTCCATTATTAGACTTCCATCCACTACCACCGTCACCATCTTCAATAGCCTCTGCCATAACAGTACCATTTCCACCACTTTCACTTGTAACTTGAGTTGATAAAGCATCTGTAGTATAAAATTTAAGAGAATTAGATAAAGACTGAACTTTAGCTCCCTTGTTGTTAAACTTAGAATTAGCTACTATTGGTGTGTTATCATAACCCTCAACAACATTACCATAAGCTATCCTGTTATTAGACAATATAGTTTGTGCTTGTGCTAACTTAGGTACAACATCAAAAAGTTTATCAGAGTCAACTCTATCAACAAAAGGATATATACCATTGTTTTTAAATTTAATTAAAGATTTATCTATGGTAAGATAATAGTCTGGATCAATTATTAAATCGTTCTTTAAAATTTTAAGGTAGGTTATAAAATTGTTTTCTACAGTGTCTATAAGAAAAAACTCACCAGTATTACCTTTTCTAGCCACTATTTCAGTTTTTTTAACATCAGATACAGTATCAAAATATTCTACGTCAATAACGTTAAATGAATCTCTATAGTCTTCATGTGTTAAAGGTGTGTTTAAAGAAAACTGTGGGTCTAATTTTACATCTGATATACCACTATAAGAAGATAATTCGTTATCATAATATCTATATCTATACTTAAACTGAAAAAGATTATCTAGTATATCATTTTTAGATGTAGCCTGATCTTTTTGAAGTTCAGGTTGAGGTCTAAGGGTTGGTTGATATTTTATAACATCCATGTATTTAGACCTATCATTAACACCCCCGAAAGTAATCAAAGGTGAGTAGGCATTTTCAGGATTTGCATGTAATAATATACCAGACAAAAGATTACCATTTTCATCAACCATAGCAGCACTAAAAGCCCAAGGACAGTCAGTAATAATACCAGCCATGTTAGTATTCACATCTACACCTATAAGATGTAAGGGGTTAGCTGATGCATCAGTAAATGAAGGTGCGTCACCTTTTAATGTAATCGTAGTACCTGATATAGAATCAACCTGAAAATAATAAGCAAAGTTATTATTAACTATTCCTATAAAGTCATCAGGTTCTAAATCAACATTAGATATTGCAGAACTTGATGTTACATTAAAGCTATTTTCCGTAACATTAAAAGTTACTCCTTGAGGTATTTTTCTAACTATACCAGTTACTTTAGCGTAGCCATTGTAAGGGGATAAGTCAGGACTACTTACGTGTGCATATATATTATCATCAACATTAAATCCATGACCATTATTTGGAGTTATATATACTGTAGAGTAGTCACTTTTATAATAAAAATCATAAAACTGAACTCCATTTTTAATGTTAAATTCATTTTGTTTTGCTAACTCAACATTTATTTTTCTTGGTCTATTTTTATTGTCAGTCCAATATAATATGTTTTCTATTTTATTTACTCCAGTTATAGGGTTGTTTACATCAAAGTTTAAGATAGACTCAAATAAACCACTACTACTCATTCTACCATCTTGATAGACAGTTCTTATTGTGTCAGTAAATAAATTATACTCTAATATGGAATCAAAACTTTTTTTAAAACCAGTATACTTAACAAAATAATAAATACAGTTAGTTGGCTTATCTTCATAAGCACCAATACAACGATGGTCTTCAGATAAAACATTACTAGACGTGCTAGTCGTAATGTTAGCTAAGGGAGTTGGTTTATCTGTAGTAAATAATGGAGTTGTTGGAGTAGCCATTTTTATATATTATTTTTTGTCATTCTTCTTGCTCCTAAAATATCAAACGGTAAATTCTCTGTAACGTCTTGAGATTTATTCATTATAATATCTGAAGAACCTGAAGGATATATGTATTCATCTGAGTTTAAGTTTTGACCATCATAAGAAGGTAAGACTAGAGCTTCAACAAAACTTTCTACGCTATCTACTGCACTTTTTACTGTCTTATTACTTGGTCCCTGCTGTATTTTTTCAACATGTAGTTGGAAGTTGGCACCACCCTCAGTAACGTTATTAGGGTCTTTAGAGTTAGTTACGTTCCAATTCCAAGAAAAAGTGTTATTCTTATAAATATTAACAGTATTTAATGAAGGTATTGGTTGTAAATCACTTGTAAGATTAAGTCCTGTGTTATAATAAATATCCCAACCAGTTTCTCCACCTAAAAACTCTACCTCAACCTGCAAGCCATCATCAATACCTTGACTTTCTAAATAACTTGTTTTTGTAACAACGGGTCTTTGTCCTCCCCTGTCCCCAATTATCTTATCACCACTAGATGAAGATGCGTAACTATTACCATTAGTGTCAACTAAAGAAGCTACAGGATTAAGGTTTAATAAAGTAAATTTAATTGTGTATTTTTTACTAGTGCTTGGAGAATAAAAGGTAACATAAAAAGTATTAGGGTTTCCAGTATAAAATTTACCATCTATATTACTATTAAGAGTGTTGTTATAATTTAAATTATTTGTTAATTTATTTAAATGAGATACTATTATTTCTTCAGGATGTTTAGAAGAAAAAATATTATTGCTATCAACACCACCTACAAACCCCCCTCTAAGTGTATTATCTACACTAGATCCATGTAAAACTTGAAATCCTGGATTATTTAAAAATCCACCAGAAGAATCTAAATTAATATTTTTAGGTTGTAAATCAGGAATGTTATCATTTTTTATAACTATATAGGATGGAAGTGCATTACTATAAAAGTCACTAGGAATTGAATCGCTAACAACAGGAAGCCCACCACTAAACGTTAGTAACCATTTTTCATTACTTACAGAAGAAGGTACTAAACCACCATCAACCTCACTCAATAAAGAATAAAGGTTGTTTACAAAAGTGTTTTGAAGTGATATTTGTTCTTGAACATTATTTTTATTAGCGTTAAAGTCATTAATAAAATTAGTAATATCACTAGATGTCACTGTAGAGCTTACACCAAAGTCTTCTATAACATCAATAATTAGTTCAGATAACGCTAATATGTTTTTATTTGATATTGTAAACGCTTCATTATAAAGAATTATATCTTCTTTAGCTTGTTGTAACTCTACTGATAAGCTATCTATAATTGTTTTTTGATCTAAAACTTTTTGACTTAGATTTTCATTTCTAGCTTTAAGCTGATTAACGTAACCAAGAAGTTCTAATATTAAATTACTAGTAACAGTATTATTGTCCTCAAAAGTATTTAGAGATATTTTTTCTATATCTGCTATATAATCTCCACTTCCAACTACTCTTATGCGTATAGATTTACATGGAGACTGTAAATTAACAACTCTAGAAAATAGACCTGCGTCAGATATTGTAAACCTTTGACTAATTACTATACCATTATTTACCAGAAAGTCAACTTCTAAACTACATTCTTTAAGCTCAAGAGTATTAACAACTACTACATATAAACCCTGACCTAAGTCTACGTTTTGACTTAATAAGCCTGACTCTCCAAGATTTACTTTATTAGACCTAGCTCTTCCATTTTCAAACTTCCAATTGTCACCTGACCACTGAGTAACAGGACTAACAAACTCACCGTTACTTAATTTTTCTGTTAACACTACAGGGTTGTTAAGTTGACTGTACTCAGATATAATATTTTGTATATCAATGTTTGAGACAGCAGCTAAATCGGTAGCATCAATATCAGCTTGAGTAATGTCATTAATTTGATCTACTAAACTTTCATATACTTTTGAAATCTCTGTAAAATCTTTTTGTAAATCAGTATAATTTTCACTGAGTCCATTAAAATCTAATTGCAAAGAAGCAAGATTTGCTAAGGTTTCAGATTGAGACTGTTCTAATTCAATTATTCTGTCTTCTGCTTCTCTGAGTCTACGTTCTAATTCTTTATTTGCATCCTCTAATTGTGCAGTAAGATCTTCTTGATTAGATAAAGCATCTGTTTGTGTTGACAGCTCTTCTTCAAGTATTTCTATATCACGTCTAAGTTTAGAAATAAGGTCATTTAAACTAACCTCTTCTCCATTTTGTTGAGTTATAGTAGCTGTTTGATCAGCAATAATCTGATTAGCATCAATAAGATCTTTAGTAAGGTTGTTTATTGTTTCTACTTGAACAGCATTTAAATTTTGTTGATTTTCAAGAAGTTCAGCTAACTGTTTATTAAAAATAGTAAGGTTAGTTATTTGACTTTCAGAAGCGTTATTTTCACTTACCAAAAAAGATAGTTGTTGCTCTAACCCTTCTATTTTAGTTGCATTAACTGCTACAGTTTGTTGTAAACCTGCAACAGTGGTATTTAATTCTATTATTTCCCTATCCTTTGAATCAATTGTTGCTTGTAAACTAACAACTTCTTGCTGAGAGCTTAATAGATCTTGTTTTAATGTATCTACTTGTTGTTGTAGTACAGCATTAGAAATTATACTAGAATCTAAAGCTTCTAAATCACTAACAATATTAGTCAAAGCCTGATTAACATCATCCTTAGAAGATTGATAACTATCTATAAGGTTTATTATATTAGCTTCACTGTCAGGGTCATCAATACCAATAATTATATTTTCAAGACCATTAAGTGTGTTTTCTAGTTTATCTACTTCACTTTGTAACGTAGAATTAAGGGCGTTTGCACTTGTTAACTGTGTCGCAGCACTAGCAGCATTCGTAGCAAGTTGAGCATTTAAAGTACTTAGTGCCTCCCCATGTGCAATTTCATCATCTTTTATTTGAGTTTCAAGATTACCTATTTGTGCGTTAGCAACAGCAAGCTGATCTTGCAAGTTCGTGTACTCAAAATGACTTGTAATATCAATATTATCTTGATCACCTACACTCACCTTTGTTAACCTCAAAGAGGTGCCAGGGTACCACTCTGGAACTTGAGTAACATCTTCACCATCTTTAAGTTTTTGTAACAACTCTTCAGAGTTTTTAGCAAAGGCTAAATTAAAATCAATACTAAGAGATGTTTGAAACCTCATAGCTAAAGAGCTAACCTCAGTCTTTTCTAAAAACAATCTTAAGTTAGTAATAGTCATGCTGTCACTAGAAGAAAAAGTGTTTTTAAACTTTATTCCTATAAGGGAATAGTTAAAACTAGTATCTATAAATGAAGATTTTGATCCGTTTGAATCAGCACCTACAGTCTGAACATCTAAAACGTTAAATGTAAAAGAATTACCTGATGGTAGTCCTGCAACAGTGTATGTTAATTTATGAGACTTACCCGCTAGTAAAGGAGCTTTTAATAAGTAAAGCTCATCAGCTATAATATCTGTACCCGCAAATGTTATGGTACCTTTATCAATACTAAAACCAGCCTGTTCTACAATCTCTTCATTATCATAGTAATACTCTAACTGATTATATGATTTAGTATCTGCATTTACAATACCTTGTATTGATCTTTTTTGTCCAGCTAAAGGAGTGTTGGTAGTAAAGTTTTTTGATACGCTAGATAGACTTGACACCATCCCCCTACCGCCAGTTATAAGAACTTGATTAATACCCCCACCATTATCAACAGTTTTAACTGTAGCGTCAAGCATGTTAGATAGTTGATGCTGATTATTATCAAATTGAAATTGACTACCAGAACCAGTTTCTGTAGTTTTAGTGTCTAAATTTAAAAATTCTTGAACATCAAAATTACCATTACCAAGATCATTAACACTATAAATATTAACATTGTTTGTTGGCGTTATAGATGGATTTGATGGCTCTTCACCTCCTACTTCAAGGTCCCACGTAGCACCTGAGTTACTATCAGTATCACCAGGACCATAATTATTTTCTTCATCATCAGATGAATTTAAAGATGCGTGAAAAGAGTTTTCTGAACCTAAAACCACACTACCACCAATAAAATTTCCATTTGGGTGTTGGCTAGCAAGCCAAAGAGAACCTAGTGTTAGCTCAGGAGTTATTGTTTCACTCCAAAATTGACCAGATACTTGAGAGAGACTACTTGTAAAATTTAAAAAGAAAGGTGCGTTAGTTGTAGCAGCCTCATAAGTTATTACAAAAGGTTGAGTATTATCAAAATTATTACTTTCAGTTAAAGGTTGTCCACTTCCATCGACTATTGAGGACACTTCTATATTAAGGGGTTGTCCTGTTAAAAGATTGTCTACTGTTAAGCTGTGTAAAGGACCACCTTCTGAAAAATAAGTTAAAAGATCACTTGCAATACCTGTTTTATCCTCTTGACCTACAAGATAAACATTAGGACCCTGTACTGGTGGAAAACCAAATTCAATAGCGTTACCATCATCGTCATAACTAGCGGTCATATAATGAATGACAAAATTATACCTAACAGTTGGTGTTTCTTTAGTACCTCCAATATAAATTTTTTGAGTATGAATTACTGTGCTTACAGGAACCTCCTCTATCTGTATATGACCATCATCAGATGAGGTAAACTCTAGTATCTGATCAGTCTCGTCTATAAACTTAAATGGAACAAGGGTGTTACCCTCTATATTTTCTACAGAGCCAGAGGTGCCATCCATAGATGCCATGTTTCTAATGTTTAAAGCATCTCTATAGTCACCATCTTTAATTATTCGTGGATCTGAATCTTTATCCATCCCACCTGTAAATACTCTCTTATCCTGTGCCATTATTATAATTTAGGAGATTGCTTGAATGCTTTTCTAGAAACCTGCATAGCAGCTTCTTTGTTAAAACTCATCATTCTAGCTCTAGCTAATCTTTTCTCATTATAGTAGGCTCTTTTAGCCATTTGTTTTTCGTTAGCAGGAACGCCACGTTTTCTTTGTATGTACTTGTAATATATGTAACAACGTAAAGCCTCTTCACAAAACTTATGCACTTTAGGTCCATCACCAACAACACCTAACTGCAGTAACTTTTGACTAAGTATTGGTACTATATTTGCTGACCCATGTTCAGTTACAGTTTGACTTAAATTAGTAGTAAAGGTATTAAGATTTTTAGGGACCGCAGTTATGTCGCTGTAAGTTAAAGTTATAGTACTAGAATTAGGACTAAGAGATGCTTTTATTTTATTATTACTCTCAGATAACCTAAACTCAGGATACCCCTCATTTATAACGTTTAAAAATTTTCCAGCAATAGATGATGCACTATCTATACCAGAGAATTTTATATCTGTATTAGAGGTAGGGTCAGTATCAAGTTTAAATGTAAACGTTATAGTGTCTGTTGAAGATGTTGGACTTGGTATTGTTAAAATAGTTGAATTTCGTATACCATTACTTGCATCTTCAGAATGAGCAGCATTGAATGTAAACTTTATAACGTGATCTACAGGTTGAATATTACTTATGCCATCAGATATATACTCCATAAATACTGTTTTACCAGCAAGGTCTGAAGAAAAGTTTATAGTGTCATCATCTCTATTTATTCTGTAGTAGCCTAGGGTATTATTGCCACCACCTACACCAAACTTTCTACCAACATCTGTGTGGTAGTAAGGGTTGTTCTCGTCAAAATTATCATCACCAACTTCAGCAGCAACAGAAGCATCTAATATTAAGTCAGACTTGTAACCTAAAGACACAAATCTATCTTCATCATTACTTCTATACCCAATACGCAAAAGCTTAACATAGTCATTTGGTAAAGTAACCTGAAGTGTTGTAGAGTCTACAAGCATTGTAGCTGTTTTAATCTCTTGTTCTGCGTCAAACTTAAGTTCTCTTAATCCCTGCAGAGCTAATAATCTTAATTGGTATATCTGTGCATCTTTATCGTAAGACGTGTCATCTATTGTTAATTGAAAGTCATTTACTACTTCATCTATACTTGTATAATCTATTGCCATAATTAACTATCTGCTTTTAGTTCGCTAGCTTGAGCATACTGAACTAAATCAGCTTCTCTAATTGTAACCCCTAAATATTCTAATATTTTTATTACTATCTCCCCATGAACTCTTGATGATATAATGAACTCTCTAGATTTAGTAGGATCATAAACTGGTTTTCCAGCAACAGTTACATAAGACCACTTTGGAGGTTGATTCTTGTCATAGTAATAAGAGTAAATACTTACCCTTTCTACATTTTCAGGAAACACGTTTATATCAAAATTACCTCTAGAAGACTCAGAGCCAATCATTAAGGCTATTGGGTACATCATTGAAGGTGAAACCAAACTACTTCTTAGTATTTGATTTATATCTTTTGCGTCTACTATTTCTACTGGTATATTCGATGATATACTCTGGTCATTACCTGAGAGAGTAAAAATACTTTCTATATAGTCAGAGTTAACAGTTGCAGAGCCAGCACTATTTAAATCTACTTTAGAAACAGATAAAAAACTAGCTATATCTTGTTTTGCTAATTCTGGGGTTAAATTCTCTGCGTATATGCCTTGCGATCTTCTAGTAGGAGATTTTTCTTTTATTAAAGAAAGTCTTTTATTGTATAACTCTAACTCTGCCTGTTTTGCTAATAGGTTAAATTCAGATGGCGTTATAAATCCTCTCTGCTCTTTATTTGCAAAGGTTTGTACGAGTCTGTATACTTCATCAATCGTCATTATTATATGTTTTATTCCCTAGCAAAAGTACGAAATTAATCCGTATAACAAAAAAAAGGGAGACCGTTAAGCCCCCCTCCTATATATATTACATTAACTCATTATCCATTAAGAGCTTGTAATCTACGTTCTATCTCAGCATATATCTGCTCTCCCTCACCCTCAGAACAATAGTCTACCATTCTTTCAATAGGTTTAACACCGATAGCAGGAACACATATAGTGTTACCTGAAGCTACCCATGTGATAGCTTTTTTATCCATTTTTATAACTCCTGACTCTTGAGCCATAAGCAATAACTGCTTCATCTCTGTACGAGGATCATTCATACCTGCCAAGAAAGCTTTAGGACTCTTCTCTGCCTGAACTTTCATATCCCAACGAATCTCATCAACACTCTTATCAGTTTTTACACCTAATACCTTAGCGTACCCTATAAGCTCATTTAAAGGCATTTTAAGAGCAGATTGTACAGCGTCCATAACATCAGCTACCTGAGCTATTTTATCTTGTGCAGACTTCTCTTCGTCTTGCTGTTTAAATAAAATGCTTTTAGATTTTATTCTGTGTGGATTACTACCGTTAGCATTGCAAGTATCTAGGTATTTTTTAAGGGTAGGGTTAGTGTGATCTACAAAAAGAAAGCCATTATTAAAAGATATAGGCTCTCTCATTCTAACAGATTCTGGTTGTTCATCTGCAAATATAGATGTCTCACCAGGAACGTATCTAATTTTTCTGTTTTCTCCTTTTTCAGGATCAAATATAATATCCTCAGCCTTTAATAAAGAAACAACAGGGTACTGTGGTTGCCCATTTCTTTTTTTAGCCTTTGAAATCATTTGATAAACAGAAGCCTTATACTCTTGTTGTTTATTAGTAAATTGAGGGGTAAATTTTTTCTCTACTATGGGAGCTTT
>TARA_R100001443_G_scaffold4277_4_pt1 | contig 30244 bp, 29 predicted proteins | sample TARA_R100001443 | Tara Oceans TARA_R100001443 (sample SAMEA2622142) | marine metagenome | biome: marine biome (ENVO:00000447); feature: deep chlorophyll maximum layer (ENVO:xxxxxxxx); material: "saline water (ENVO:00002010), including plankton (ENVO:xxxxxxxx)" | depth 50 m
TTGCATCGCCATTTCTGTCGTAGTCAACGCCGTAACAACACCCACAGTCGCACCAATCACAGCTCCAACGGCAACTCCTATCGGTCCACCGACAGCTCCAAGAGCCCCACCAGCAGCCGCGATTGCAGCAACACCGGCCATGGAAGAATTTGAGAACTGTAAAGCAGCTCTTTGTCTAGCTTCAGCTTCTTCTTTTATAGCGTTTTTAAGTGTGCTGGTGTCTTGTGTTTCACCTTCGCTTAGAGCTTTACCGGCGGCATCGAAATCCTTTTTAGCCTGATCGGCAATCGCTCTGTTTCTAGCAGAAAAGAAATTTAAAGCCGAAATAGCTCCCACGACGGCAAATGCGATTATTCCAAAGGTGGTTGCGAGCTGTGCTCCGGATGCACCAGATTTTGCATTTGATGCTATTTTTGCCTCTTCGCTCGCGGCGGCCTTAAGGTTTGCTTGTGTTTCAATACGCTCTGACTGCTGCGATAGAGCCGCATTAGTCATAAAAGATGTTATAGTCTGTACAAGCGTGGCACCAACGCCCACGATACTACTAGCAAAAGCCACGGTTTGATTTATGGCGGACTTTGTTGCGTCGTCAAGCCCGCTGAATTGACTTGTCAAAGCGGTGGCGGCTCCAGCTAAAAACACAAACTGTTGAGCGGCACCGGCCATTTTGCCTGCCTGCTCACCAAAAGCTTGCCGGTTTTCCGCAGTGCCTAAGCCCTCCGGCGTGACAGCCTTTCCAAGAGCACCAGCACGTTTCTTTATTTTTTCTGATAATGATTCTTGAGACTTCTCTAAATCTGCCGCCGATGCAACTTGAACATCTGTAGTAGTAGCTAATTGTCCATACTTTTGTTGCACTACCTTATAAGCTCTAGCAAGAGCCTCTTCCTCAGTAGTGGTAATGTCTGCCGTCTGAATCTTTTCAGCAATGGCCTGCATTTCTCTTTGCTGTAAAGCAGCCACTTGATTTTGGACCATTCGCTGATCCTCTTGAGGGCCAGCCTTTACCGCACTTCTTAAGCCTTGACGCTCTTCAGCGTTCGCCGCAAACACACCTCCTGCAAGCCCCGCATCAGCCGATAACCTCTCGTCTGTCGGTATTCTGACCTCTCCTCTGGCTGCCCGCTCGTCTATTGTCGCATTTAGTTGATCTATGGCCGCATCATATGCATCAAGCTGACTTCCTCCTTCTCTGAAGGTATCAGTCACCGTACCCATAGCTTGTGCGAGATCGTCGCCCACAAGACCAAATTCTTCAAACACGGCCTTGAGTTCATTGATTTCCTGTGTCGCGGCCTTAGCTCCCATCTCTCCACCCATCTGAGTGAATGCGTTGGAGGGACCGGCCACGAGCATATTGTGTTCTAATTTGCCCCTTTGGTCGCGAACTTTCGCACCCCTGTTATATCCAACAACGCCCCCGTTAGCATATCCAGTAACGCCGAGCTTGTTCATTCTGTTAAGATTGCCATAGCCAATACTTTGAGCAGAAGATCTACTGACTACAAACTCTCCCGGAGTCAACATTGCCGGAACTGTGTCAGAGCCAGCCACAGAACCGCCAGAAGCGTAACCAGCGGCAAAGTACTTGCTTCCTCTTTTCGTGAAGCCTTTTTCTTTTAGCTCTGCCGCAGTAATATCTGTAAATCCACCCGCTATAGTGCCTCTAGTACTTCTAAAATCTTGTAGCGATAACCCCTGCTTAGTCTTTCCAGATTGAGTAAAGAAGTTGTCCAGAGATGTTTTCTTGTATCCCGTATCACTTTTTTGTGGTTTGTATCCTGATATAAACTCAGCGGCAAGCTGATTTGCGAATTTTTTAGTAGCGGACTCTCTTAAATTAGTGCCTGTCAATGTTCTTTTAGCATCAGTAGGATTAGATGCTAGCTCGCCGACACCAAGCCTATCAGCTATGGACTGCCCAATACCTCTAATAAAATCAAATGCAGCACTATTACCGCCCTTGTCTCCAAAAGGGGTGCCCATAGTAGTCATAACTGCTTCAAAGGCATTTCCTATAATGCTTTCAATTCCAAGATTTTGTGCGTCTGCAAAATTTAAGGCACTAGGTTCAGCACCAAAAAATTTACCGATGATACCAGATCTTTTATTTACACTATCTACAAAGTCTTTAGTAATCTTTCCTTCAAAGTTTCCGCCAATAACATCATCACCAAGGGAAGTTCCGAGAGTCTTAACATTAATATTGCCGGATCTTCCGAATTTTCCTAAAATGCCACCAAAGTATCCACCAAATTTAGAAGGATTTTCTTTGACATATTCGCCCAATCTCGCACCGGTTATTCCAAGTCTAGTTCTGTCGGCAACCGATTTTCTAGTAATATTTTCGCTACCAGATCTTACCGTTGGGTTTTCTTCCCAAGGTCTAAGAGCAACAATACCAGAGACTGCACCTCCTGCGGCATATCCGTTATTATTCATTGCATTGAGCTGACCGGCACCAAGTTTATTTACACTACTTTTTCTAATAACAAATTCGCCGGGAGTTAGCATAGCGGGGACTGTATCTGAACTTCCGGTTCCCGGAACGAATCCGCCTCTAGCAAATTTAGTTACAGCACCGCCTCCCGTGGCGGTCTTTGAAACGCCAAGAAAACTGCCAACAGCTTTACCAAATCCAGCACCAACCTTAGTGGCAAACAGCACTCCCAGCAAAGGTATCAAAGGTTCTAAAGAAGCAGCAATTTTCAAAAATGCATCTGCCAAACTCAAGGCAAGCCTGACAATACTCTGGAAGCCTTCACTTTCAGAAAACTTTCTTATCAAAGCGTCAAACGATTGTCTAGTTTTGTCCAACTGTGTAGCTAGTGCCGATTGAGCAGTTTGAGCGTCTTTACTGACAGATCCTGATGCCGCCTGTGCGACACTTAAAGCATCTTGAGCCACGGTGAACTGTTGAATCAGAGGTATAACTTTACCTATTTGCCTAAATCCACCGAGCTGTTCAACTATTTGAGAAAATCTAAAGTCTCTTGGGTCAAGTGCGGAGAGTCCAGTAGACAGCCTCCTGAACGCCTCAAACGCACCAACAAACTGGCCCCTACTATCTTGAAGCTGTACGCCAAGTTGTTTTAACTGATCAACAGTTTCTACACGTTGAATCCTCGTAAAAATAGTTCTCAAGCCAGTAGCAATTGTTTCAGCAGATTCACGAGTCGTGGAACGAACAGAGGTGAACAACGCTATCAATTCATTTACACTACCTCCAGCAGCCGAGAATACACCACCCACCCTTCTAATCGCTGTAACCAAGTCGCCAGATTCAACCGCAAAGTTCTTAGAGACAGAGTTTATAGCATCTAGACTGTTTTCTAGAAACTTAATATCTCCGCCCGATTTTAAAGCCTCATTCCTAAACTGTCTAAGTAAAGCAATCGCACCTTCTGTAGTATCTTGCAGACTATCAAAAGTGGCACCCAAGGTTGTCTTTGCAAGAATGTCCAAAGCTTTCCTAGTTTTTTCAGCCGAAAATCCCGCTTGAGATAAAGTCCTAGCAGTCAAAAGAAGCTCAGAATTGGAAGCACCTAAAGTAGTACTAAGTCTCGTAACTTCGTCACTTAGTCCTTGTAACTGGTTAACGGTCTTCCCAGTGACCTGAGATATTCTGACCATCTCCCTTTCAAAAGCAACGGCAGATTTTATAGAATTCTTGAAAGAATTAGCCAAAGCAAGCAGAGTTCCGGTAGCAATAGTGATAACACTAAATCTGCGTGCGGATTCTTGGAGTGTTCTATTTAGCCCCTCAGTAGACCTTTGTGTGGTCTTCATGCTTTTGCCAACATTCTGTATTTGTTTGTTAGCTAAAGCCAAAGCTCTAGGATCAGATTTGACTTTTAAATCTAAAGAACCAACAGATCCAAGCTGTTTATTAATACTCCTAACAACTGCGTTTACATTAGTGGGTGCCTGTAACTGCAACTGTGCCGTTATATTAAATCGCTCTGCCATTTTTCGCCTTCTTTTTTTCTTATAGAACAATGGGGAACACTAAGATTCCCCCTGTAATTCTAATATATATACACAATTATGTGGTTTCAGCGTCCTTTTCTGATGTTGTTGACTTCCTTTTTCTTTTGGGTTTAGAAGTAGCTTTAGTTTCTTCTTTTTTTGGGGCAGAATCAGACAATATTGGCTTATCGTCGTCGTCTAGGAATGGCTGTCTTTCCTTGAGTCCAACCTTAACCCATTCATCGGTGGTGTTACCCTCTTCATCTAGAACATTGACCACCTCTTCGCCTTCACGATTAACGAAGTAGACATCATCTGGATTTTTATTTTTCTTGCCTTCCTCGGTTCTATAGGCTATAAATCTACCATCTTCATTGATTAGTCTACCTTCTGAATCTGTTAAATGTCCTTCTTCATTTACCAGCCGTAGATCTTCGTCAACAAAGTTAAACTCTTTCAGAAACTTATTTTCTTCTAGTCTGTTATCGTAATTAGGATCGAGTCCATATATCATATTTGCCAGTTCGCCAGCGGCTTCTACTACCCATGGCTGGTCGGCAGAGGAATCGTAGTCAGCCTGAGAACCGAAGAATGGAAGCTTGTTGGACGGGTTCAACATGCAAAGCCTTGTAAGCTCTGAAAATCTAGCGTTGTCAGCTTGTCCTTCTGCGGAGTTTTGGTCTAACGCATTTCTCTCGGCCAAAAACCCTCTAAACTCTGCTCGTTTAGCTCTGAGGTTTAAGGCGATTTCTTTAGCCTCAGAAAGCCGGATACCTCCGCCCTTTAGCCTTTCTTCCATCGCGTTAATTTCTTCAACGTATTTATCGTTCTGTTTCTGTTTTTGATCATTCCAAATACCTTGATCGACCATGTAATCTTCTAGCTTTTGTCTAAGAAGAGCACCAGAGTCTAAGGCTTTTCTAAACGCTTTGTTATATTCTATTTGAGAGTCTCTGTATTGTGTCGCTGTTGGCATTTTAATTAACACCTTAACTTCGTTTCCATCTTTATCCAAGCTCTCGATGATTCTTTCTTTTTTATCCGTCATTCTTATCTCCTGTTTGTTGTTTTGTGGAATTAACCACCGGTAAATTAATAAAATGTTTTTTACGAACTATGTCATAATTGGCAAATTCTAGCTCTAGATTTCTTATTTGAGTATTTCCCCTATCTAGTATTTTTGCTCTTGCATCATCATATATCTTTTTTAAATGAATCTGCTCTTCTGTTAATTTTGATTCGTCTTCAACATCGAATCCCCAAAGAAAGCCAAAACTCTGTTCTATGGTAGACAACGCACCTATCATTGTGGTTTGAACCTTCTTTTTTGAAGATTGAAATAGGCTGTCTTTTGACACCTCCTTATTTCGCTCATCTCTAATTTGTTTTAAGTTTAATGACTGTTTCAAAAAACTATTATAATCATCCACGTTCTCCTCCTAAAAATTAATTTTTAGCCGCATTTTTAGTGGCTTGTAATCCGGCCTGAGTAGCATTTATCAGCCTGTCCTGTTGTACGTCAGGTAGGTCTTTAAAGTGCATCATATGGCCACCTTCTTCTGCAAACTTATTTATTTGATTTTTTCTTTGTTTTACGACGCTCTTGCCCATAGGGTTGTTTAAGTCGTATATCTCTTTGGCGTGCTCCTCATCTTTTGCAACTAAAAATATTTCTTGAGAATTAGCTATCTTAGAATTAGAAACAACATCGTCAGCCGCTTGTTTTCTTCTTTCTGCTTCTCGTTTTCTCTTTTGAACTATAAACCAACCGTCTAGGCAATCATCATCATCTACTACTTCTTGCTTGGGAGACTCTGGGCTTTCGTAAACGCTATCATACATCTGCGAATAACTAATTAAAGATAGTTGATTTTTATCTAGCTGGCCAGACGGCTTGCCGAAAGCATTGCCTTGTGCTTTGCACGAAGACCACATTATTCTCCAAGAATTACTTCGGGCAACTGCCCGCATATCTTCTATATTTATTGAGTTTTTAGCGTACAGGTCCATGATTGATGATACGCTGTGTTTTTTAAAATCAAAAGGAGTGCCGTCTGCCAATTTTGTTGTTTTAGATATTATCCAAGATTGTCTGGCAAAATTAGCCAAACCCTTGCAGCTAGTGTGATCTAGCTGATTTCTTTTTATCCTGTGGCTCATCATCCTTTTTTCCATGGCTTTTATTTTTCTTTTTATAGAAAATAAAGTCTTTTTACTATAGTAGTTTTTAAAAGCTTCTACCTTAGCTTCTTCTATTTGTTTTTCTATTTCATCTGCGGTTTTATCGTCTATAGGACTCCATAAGTCGTTTTCAACAAGAACCTCAACTAGTTCTTGTTCGACATAAACGCCCGCAAAGTAAGCCTTGTCGTAAGATTCTTCATATATATCAAAAGACTCTTCTATTATATCTGAACTAGGTTCATGTATAAACAGAATAAGGTCGCCCAGCCGTATGCGTAGGCGACCCTTTATTATTCTATTTAGAATCTTTTCGTAATAAATATCATCCAATTTCCTTAGTCCTGTAAAAAACTCTAGTTACTTGTAGCAGCCTTCGAATCATTAACAAGCAGATCGTTAAAGTTACTAAACGAATACGTAACTGTAGCGTTTCCACCGCCGGTGTCTCCACCAGAGTAAGATACTGAAGAAAGCTTATTCTTGGTTCCAAGAGTCAAGATAGTACCGGCATCGTCTTTAATTGTGATTGCGTTATTAGAGAGGTTAGTACCATCTCCAGAAACAGTAACCAAATCACCAGAAGTTGCCATAACTTCAAACTCGGAAGTAACCTCGATTGGGAAAGTAGCATATCTAGTGTAAGGACTAAATCGACCGAGTTCCAAGATGTTTTCTTGGCCAAAGTCAGCACTAACACTAATACTTTGAATATGCATACCGCCACTTTGACCGGTACTTGTATTCAGATGGTCAATCTGAGACTTAACAATTGCTGGCAACGTTGAGCCAGATATGTTAACATTATTTCGACGCACAACGCCAGAAGCAGGACTATCGGTGCCGTCAAAAACGCCAGTCAAGTCGGATGCCCAAGAAACATTTGCTGGATTTGGACCGGAAGGCCCAGTATCTGCATTCCAGAATCTATCGTTACCGACCAGTGTAACAGATTCTGTCGCGTTTCCATCCACACTATAACTATAAGACACGCTAGATGTATACATTCCCGAATTGTAACAAACCTGCTTAGGGGCACTGCCCGTAGCGTTGTCATTACCATCATCAAAGATACCAAGATAAATATCGCATCTCTTCTTAGAAGCACCGGTTAGTGAGGTTCTACACAACGCTTGACTGGCAAGGGTGTATAGCAAGAAGTGACCATCGATAAGCTTTTCAAGCGTAACTTCAATATCGGCAACGTCTTCAATGTTTTCGTAAATGGACAATTGACCAGTTTCGAAAACTTGTTCTAGCGTAAAATTAGAACTCATTCCTACACTCTGTAGACCTCTTACAACACCATTGGCACTGGGAGCTTTCCCATGTGTCATGATGATAACGGCCTGACAGGCATAAAATATTCTATTATTAGCCGCCATTATTTAATTCTCCTTATTATTTTGTCCTCTGGTAAGGGCACTAATATATACACAAAAAACTAATTAAATGGCTTTAACTTGGGTGCTACAGCGGGCTGTTCCTATGTATAATTCTGGACTAAGTTGAGTTATATTAGCCCCCCTAGAGTCATTTATCCAGCATTTTTGATAGGGATATCCAGAGGTAAGGAGGGGATATAAGCCACTAGGTATAGCGTGTGTTGTCAGCTCGTTTCGATAATTAAACGGAGAAACGCCAGAAATGGCCACTTTTGTGGGATTAAATAGTTGTATAGTTCGATCATTTTGTTTAATTATGGTATCAACTAAATTGGTACACTCCCAGTGATTTTCAGTAATAACATAAAACAAGATCTCAGTATTCACCCATTGGCCGCCTCCTATCTGATAGGGCTTTGTGGAAGCAGCGGGTATAACCTCAACAGCTAAAGCTGGGAGCTGAATTCTTGTCTGGCCAAGTTGAGCCCATCCTCCAGATCCCGAAACTTGAAAATCATTTTCATTTCTAAACGAGCTTTGTTGTATCTGTTGGAACCAAGAAACACCCTCTGCCGGAACTACTTGAACCCATTTATGGCTATACTCCAAGTGAACTGTGCTAGTAGTAGTTTGGGCAGAATCAAAAACTACACTACCGTTTATATAGTCTATATAAAATGGCTTCGTTGTATTCCCGGTAGCGTAGAATGTATTGTCAACATACACGCCTGAGATAGTTATCGGTTGTTGGGTCGTTCCGTCTACACCGCTCTCCCAGACCCAGTTTTTACGATACCCTTCCCAAACCTGACCAGCGGTGTAGTTTGGATTGTCTGCAACTCTTAATTTGTGCCTGTCTCCTCCATATATTCCAGACTGAGGAATCTTTATATTGTAAAACTGACCGGCGTCTAAAAGTCCCCAATCATAAAAATTTATAAAATTGTCAAGTAAAATATTAGATAGCGAAATATCCTGAAGCTTATCGTTATATCTTAACTTAGTCGATGAATCTCCTACCATAATTAAATAGACCTCAAAATAATTTCTTTTATTTCGGGCATAACCCTTGCTATCGCCCTAGTGATAAAATTATTGTCTACAGTTCCAGAAAAAGCACCATTAACTTTGTAGGGTGCCTTAGTCTTTACCATATGTCCTCTGCCAGTCCTGCCGTGATTTCCTACTTCGAATCCAAAGTTTCCTATGATAATTGAATCTCCTAAAGTTAATAACCACATAAGCCAAGGTAAAGCTCCACCATCTACAGGCTGATACGCAATAGGCAGTGATAGCAAGTTTCCATAATCTGTAGGCTGCATTACTATTGTAAAACCTCCTTGAAGCTTATTATTAACTTTATCAACACTCATATCTAAAGAAGAAACAATGGCCCTGACTAGTTGATTAGTAGGATCAAAAGTTAAACCAAATTCAGCCCTTAAAACGCCATTTGACAGTGAGGCTATCTCTGGGCTAGCATATAAAGCAGAAGAAAATAAAGACTCAACTTGACCCCTTACCTTTCTAGCGGCTCTAGGTAGAACTTTGTTAAGGTGTTGTGCCATAGCCTTATTGGCTTTTTGCACAATATTTCTTTCTGACTCTACTATTTTTATATTAGCCATTCATCCTATTCCAAAAAGTAACAACGTATTTAGTTGTATTTTGCTTAAAACCCTGCGGAAAAGAAGTTCCTGCCTTCTGGTACTTGGCACTAGTGTCATAGTTTTCGATTCCATCGTAGTTAGGAACCATATACTTACACTGATTAATCTTTGTCAAATCGGTCATAAACGCGATAGTCTGTATCGAGCCATCGGGAATATCGATTGGAACACCAACATTAACCCAAGACTTTCTGTCCCAATAAATTCTAAGGGTTATTTCATCGGTATTTTCGCTAGCTTTATAGCCTTGGCCACCGCAATACGGGCAAGGCATACCTCGCTCAAAAGGATATGGACCTCCGGGTTGATACATTGTTATAGCACGATTACGTGTGCCCATAGTGTCAAGTATGCAATTTGGACAGTCTTCCTTCTTCTCTGGATAAAACAATTTAGCGGTTCTAGTAAAAAGTAAAACAGCTTCATTGTATGTATCAAAAACGCTACTAGGTATATTTATCGCCATTAAACAATCCTATAATTGAAATGTCCTTGAATATTGCCAGAGGCGTTTGTTAATTGGAGTGCTTCTCCAACGTTAGTTCTTAATACAGCCCTGCCATCGTTTCCGTCAACAGTGGCACCGCCATTAGCAGCGAAAGTCATCGGGCCAGAGATAGCAGTCGTTGCAGATTTCCAAGTTATTGCAGTATTAGCTTCACACAAAACAGTGTATCCCAAAACCTCAATCTGTCTACCGGCGACACCGGCAACTAAAGATGCGGTAGTCGCAGCTTGAGATATTTTCTCGAAGCTTGGATCTACTGAGTATCTATAACCAGAACCGGGAACAGCATCTCTAGTAAAAGCAGAATTAGAGAGAGATGTAAACTCGCCAGTTTCCGTGGCAAAGACAGTAGCACCGCCCTCGTTAAAGCCTCTATTAGATTTAACCTTTTGATTTGACATTATATTTGTCTCCGTTTATTTGTTTAAATTATCGTTATTGTATACACAATTAAAAATATCTACCGCCATTATCATTAAGCCCAACCCCCCAACTAGCAGGACTGTAAGGCCCAAGAACAGCGGTTCCGGCTGGCGTTCCGCTTCCACTGCCTTTTTCGTAGCGATACTTTGTAAGAAGGTCGTCGTATTTTTTGCACAGATCTTTGTAGAGAACGTTTAGACTGCCGCTAACTCCTCTAAGATCTATGGCTGATGGGCCATCCTTTATTGATATTGCATTAGCCGATTCTGTTTTAACCTCGCTACCAACTAAGATGCATCCACTTTTATACAGAGTCAACACAGTAAAGTCTGTATCGCTAGTATCTACTGGATCTGGACTTATTGATTTATTTCCCACGTCGATAGTATAAGTGGCAGAAAAATCCGCATCATTATATACGTTATAAGCCCCGATAACTAAAACCTGTTTTAGTCTTTCATCTGTGTATTTTGTTTCGTCTAGATCTCCGACTACAGATCTAAGCATTAATACTAAATCTAACTGCCAAGACATGGTTTAACCCCTTATAAATTTTCATATACTTTAAAAGTTTCTATTTCAGAATTGTAGACATAAGTCGCACCAAATGAAATCTTAGCCTGTAAACGCCAAGTTCCGACTTCATTAAGATCTCCATCGGCTGTTCGGTAAGATATTTTACCGTCAGTTCCATCCGTATGAAGCGAAGCAGTTTTAGTAACAGATACGCCGCTAGGAGATTTTAATATGATTTGTCTAGCTGTAGAAGAAGCTATATTAAGAACCGTAGCAGTTCCAGACACGCAGTCCTTCACAGTAACTATAAACGTAACGCCTATATCGTTTAATTGTGCTTTTTTTTCTGAGCAAGCCATAATAATTTAATCCCTACGTAGTTAGTGTTGTTATTTCTATTTCAGTGTTAAGATTTGTTTCTAGCTCGGCATTTCTATTTATTAATGTTTCAAAATCTGCATTTCTGTTTAAGCCAACGCTACAATAAAGACCACTGGATACATGTGTGTCTAGGGTCATGTTTATACCGATTATCCCGTCTACATCGATGGTGTTTTTCGTCAGATCTTCGATTGACGTAGTAAACCATCCAAAGGTAGAGATAGTCCCTAGATTTGGCTCTATTCTTTCAGTTGGTGTAAATTTACCATAATATCCAAAAGTGGATATAAGAGGTAAGCTCATAACTAGCTCCTAGTTCTTGAATTTCCAGATCTAGTTAAAGTAAACAGTACTGTGCTATTGTTTTGTGCGTAAAATTCATATGTGCCAGTCGGGCTTTCTACTATCTTGCCCTGTGCCATTGATAGTAGCACCTTCATTATATCTTCGAATGACTTACTGTCATATGTTGTATTGTTAAGCTGAGTCACAACTCCAGAGGCAGTGTTTGCGTCTGAGTCTGCCAGTATCTTGCCGTAGGTGTTTGCCGTAGTGTGGCCCGACTTGTTTTCGTCCCAGACCTGATCCGCAATTGCAGAGATAGAGTCAGAAGCTAGCTCAGAGGGGCCAATCGCATCAGGAGCTATCACCGCAGCCGTAATTGTGTTATCGTTCATAAATCTGACTGTAGAATTGACACCGCCAGAAGTAAAGACAAGTTGATCGCTTTTAACCTTCACTGCGTCTACAACAGTATCTACCGTAGATATGTCTGCAATAATAGCCCCAGAAACCCCTTGGAGCTGCGAGGTTGTAGCCAGAGGGGTTACCTCAGAAGACTTGGCCATAATACCTGAAACCCCTTGTAGCTGAGATGTTGTAGCGAGGGTTGACAACATAACCCCAGACACGCCTTGTAGTTGTGAAGTAGTGGCAAGTGCGGTCACGTCTGCTTTAAATGCGTTTTCATTTGTACCAGATACAAACTCTGCATAAGTTTCTGCCGCCGTTGGAACAGCCGCTATATCTGCTACAATCTTGCCAGAGACACCAACAAGCTGCGATGTTGTCGCTACATCAGCCGCTTTCGCCATAACACCAGACACGCCTTGTAGCTCGCTTAAAGTGGCAGCATCGGCAAGTTCGGTTCTTGTCGCGGTTATTACTCCAGACACGCCTTGTAATTGTGATGTGGTAGCAAGAGCTGTTACATCGGCCTTGAAAGCATTTTCATTAGTGCCGGATATAAATTCTGCATAAGTTTCTGCTGCGGTGGGAACGGCATCTATATCGGCAACAATTTTACCGGAAACCCCAACTAACTGTGAAGTAGTGGCAACAACCCCGGATACACCTTGTAGCTGAGATGTAGTAGCAACCGCAGAAACATCTGCTTTGAATGCATCTTCACGGCTACCATCGGTGAAGTAAGTATATATAGCAGAAGCAGAAGCCCCTCCTCCAGAAACACCACTAGTGCTAATTATACCATTTATAATCGATCCAGAAACACCAACGAGCTGAGAAGTTGTGGCAACGTCGGCAGCCTTCGCCATCACCCCGGAAACACCCTGAAGTTGTGAGGTAGTAACCATAGCTCCAGACACACCCTGTAACTGAGACGTTGTTGCAAGTGCCGAAACATCTGCTTTAAAGGCGTTTTCGTTCGTGCCAGATATAAACTCCGCGTATGTCTCAGCCGCTGTTGGCACCGCAGCAATATCAGCGACTAGCTTTCCTGAGACGCCCACAAGTTGAGAAGTAGTAGCCAACGCAGAAACATTAGCCTTGAACGCATCCTCATTTGAGCCGGAAATAAACTCAGCGTATGTCTCGGCAGCAGTTGGAACTGCGTCTATGTCCGCAACCAATTTTCCTGAAACACCAACCAACTGAGAGGTAGTCGCCACATCAGCCGCTTTTGCCATGACCCCAGACACCCCTTGTAACTCGCTTAAGGTCGCCGCGTCAGCAAGCTCTGTCCTTGTGGCGGTTATTACTCCAGAAACTCCTTGCAATTGAGATGTTGTGGCTAGAGCTGTAACATCTGCCTTAAATGCGTTTTCGTTAGTTCCGGAAATAAACTCGGCATAAGTTTCAGCAGCGGTAGGAACCGCGTCTATATCGGCAACTATTTTGCCCGACACGCCCACAAGCTGTGACGTAGTAGCAACGTCTGCTGCTTTAGCCATTACACCCGAAACTCCCTGTAACTCACTTAGGGTAGCCGCATCGCCAAGCTCGGTTCTTGTCGCCGTAATAACTCCAGAAACTCCCTGTAATTGAGACGTTGTTGCGAGTGCCGACACATTTGCTTTAAATGCGTCTTCGTTAGAACCGCTAATAAACTCTGCATAGGTTTCAGCCGCCGTAGGAACAGCGTCTATATCGGCTACTATCTTACCAGAAACCCCTACAAGTTGAGAGGTTGTAGCCATTACCCCGGAAACACCCTGCAATTGAGAAGTGCTGGCCACAACACCTGAAACGCCCTGTAACTGAGAAGTGGTTGCCACAGCAGATACATCAGCCTTAAACTCAGCAACATCTGTTGTAAATATCGTAACCGGATCAAAAGCAACGGGATGTGTTGTGCTTTTTGTAGAAATGACTAGCATATTTGCATTAGTCTCAGCCTGAGTTAAATCGAACAAATACACACCCGGATGGTGCGTAGCATTTAACTCTGTGGGATTCGTATCGTTCGTAGCTGCGGCAGATCCTCCATCTTTGGATATTTGGGCAGTGATGTTAGAGGCATCGCCCGTGACACCTGAGCCAGTGGTAGGGTTGACAGCCAAAACACTAACTTTTTGACTTGCTGTGTTTTTATAAAATGCCATTAGTCTACAATCCTCATTTCTTTAGAATATGCAAGTCCGCCTGTACTTTCTGGGAAGTTTAAAACAGCTCCCCATTGGTGATCATACCCTGTTCCAGAGCCGGACAAGTCTGATGATTTGCTTGGATTATCGTATAAGTTTATTAATTCTGTGGATGGGCTAAAGTTCAACCCGCTGCCACCATTTGTTACAAACTCGACACTTGGAAGGCCAGTGCTTGTAAGATCTTGACTATTAAGAGAATTTCCAGACGCAGTATGAATAGCAGTAGATCTAAGATTGATATCGCCAGTATTATCAAAAAAAGAATTATTCTGAACCAGTCCCCCTCTTCCGTAATTATTAATTGCCGTTTGAGCACCCTCGACATGGTTATGTTCAGCTAAAGAATGGGTCTGAAGAAGCATTCCGCAGTCATCTTGGCTTCCGCGAGTCATTTTAATGCTGTTGGAATTCACGAAAGTGGCTCTAGCATAACTGCTAGAAATTACTTCATCTATACTTCCGCTACAAAAAATTCTATTTTGAAAAAACGTATCTCCCTGCATCATAAAATCATTGTAGCCAGAAGTAGTATCTGCTATCCAGTCAAAGGTATTAAAGTCCCATACGTTTCCGTTGGCTTGATTTAATTTGCCTGTAACCTTTTTAAAATGACAATTGTGGAATAACCCATTGGCATCCCAGTCCGCAGCAGGAGCAACGCCAGAAGGATCAAACGTACACCTTATAGCATCACAATAATTATCAAGATCCCACGCAAAACTAGTTCCATAATCAAAAACATGACAGTCTACAAATGTAACGTAGTCTATCTGATTTTGGTTAAATATCATACTTCCGCCGCCGGAAAGATACAGCGGCCCTCTAGTGTCACCGGCAGAAGAGGAGTAGGGCTGTATAATTATCCTTTTTGTTCTATTATTAATGGTGGGCAGCGTTCCATTGTCGTTAGAAGGATCTAAGTATGTAGTTCCTTTGACATTATATCTTGTATAGTTTGTAGGATTTCCCTCTTGTGCAAAGGCATATCTCAGGCTGTTATACGGGTCTCCGCTACTTCCGTCTCCAGTATCGCCACTAGCGGTAGTGTAATAAACTTTTATCGAAATATGATCGACAGACGCTGTTCCGCCCGTACCAAAAGCCGTTTGCTGGCAAGAAAGAGCTACGCCAAAATCATCTGAATTTATTTTTGCCACCGTCCAGCTTTCTCCCCACGCATCGGTTGCACCCCCATAAGTCGCTGTGCCGTCTGAGGTTGGCCAGTCGGTTGAAGTGTCTGCCTTGTTGGTACTTCCGACCCCGGCACTACCATCTCCATTTAATATCTGAACTTTAACATCTCTAACTGCGGCAGTAGCGTACTTTCTTTCAATAAAACACTCTATGCCATTAATGGTCGCCCCATCAGGAATCTCAAAAGAAAACTCGGTAGCTTTTAAGTATTTGGTCGGGGTTCCAGCACCAACCATAAACATAGAAGTAGCATAGCTGTTATTCGAAGAAGTTATATTGCCCGGATTATTCCAGTCATTGGTGCCTCCTGAATACGCAACATTAGAACCAGCACCAGCAGACTTAGTAGAGGTTGCCGCACTTCCGCCCGTCACTGATACATCAACATATACTTCTGTTTGAGCACCCATTAAAAAATCCTCATTCTTTTCTTAAATGTAACTCCGCTGGTCGATTCGACAACGTTTAAAACGGCACCAAACTTCTGTTCAATACCCGTGGTCAATGCGGCTGCATCTCTATTCCAATTATTAGCAACTGTAACATCCCGAAGGGCAGCCGATGGTGTAAAATCTAAATCATCAACATCAGGAAGTCCGGTAGCACCTAGCACAGTGCTGTTTTCTCCAACCACAGGATCGCACAGATTGCATCCCGTAGCAGCCTCAAGAACATCGTCGTCATTATTAAAAAAAACATTACCGGATAAAACAGCAGGTGCGGCAAGCACAATAGCTTCTTCAAATCCTTCGAGATAATTGCAACGAACAACTTGCTGAGAACCCACATATATTCCATAGTCTCTTCTACTGCCACGAGTTCCTTTAATGCTGTTATATGCTACAATACCTGATCTGTATTGATTTGTATAAAGGGCTATATCAACACTGGCATCTATTCTAATTCTATTTCCAATAATAGCTTGAGCTTGCTGAATTGCATACTCGTTTGCGTCGATTGTGGTAACATGCACAGTGTTAAAACAAAACTTACCACCATTGCCTGAAGAAAAATATACTTTATTTTTAATGTTTGTAAAGTAACAATTATAAGCAACCATGTGGTTATCGCCGTCAACTCCATATCCAGTGCCGCCCCCATCAAACGTACATCTTATAAATGAACAATTATTATCCAAAGAAAAAGCCCAACTACTTCCATAGTTTTTGAAGTGGCAGTCTATGCAATGAATTCCGTCTTTATTTGTATCAGTCACAATAGCGGAACCTCCTCCGTCTACGAACAAAGTTCCACCATCGCCAGCGGCGGCAGTGTATCCTTGAATATAAACAGGACTAGTGGTTGATCCATTAGGAGGGGTTCCAAAACTAGTCTCTGGACTACCTAAAGTAGTGCCTTTTACATTATATCTTTTACCATTAGTTACAGATGAAGATTGAGTAAAAGCATATGACAAACGTCCATACGGGTCTCCTATAGTGCCAGCACCACTGTCTGCACCTATAGAAGCATCAACATAGACCTCTGTTACTGCCATTATGCATCACTCCAAGCCTGTGCCCATTCGGTAGCTTTTCGAGCGTCGTCCCAATAAACGACAGGATCAGCAGTAGCGTCTGCCTGCCACCTATCGTTGTAGAGAGATAGTGCATTGCTTATTTTTTGCTCAATTCCTATGTAATATTCTTCCGATACATATTTCGCACGAGCGGCATCAATATCATCTTGAGTGGCGGGAGGATTTGCTAGTCCAACCATAGTATATCCCAAGTCAAGATAAGGCTGTGGATCAACCCCAGATGCCGTCAATATGGCAGATATATTAGCTCTTATTTCTTCGTGGCCAAAATCTACACCGTAAATAGTGGTGTTAAACCGAGCAAGCATAGTAGATAAAACTTCTGCGGAAGCTTGTCCTTCAAGAGTATCTGGCTGGGCCGCGATAGCAGACTTCATAACGACCAAAAAAGTACCAAGAGCGGCTGACCCAAGAACGTCTCCCATTGAAGCATTTGAATGATATCCATCAGGCTGGCCTTCATATTTTGACGGAACCTTGACAGAGGGATCATTTAACAAAGAAAGGACGGTGGCATCGTCCTCGGCAATAAAAGCAGTCCATATCGCTTCATTATCTTTAATTATATCAAGCATCAAAGAGTCCTTATTTTAATATGTTTGGAGTAATATTCCAAAGAATTATACACAATATACAAAAAAAGCCGCCCTTTATAGGGCGACTTTCTTCTATATCAAAGTAGATCTTTCTTAGAAAGAGCCAGCGATGATACGTCGGTTGTCAAGAACACCAAAACCGATCTCAGCCCAGCCATAGTAGCCTTGACGCTGATGACGGTGAAGAGCTTCGTCTTCGTAGATCTCAACTTCCTTCTTGACAGGCATTACGAAAGAATCGCTTTGTCCTTGGTCAAGACCGATAACCAATTCAACGTCTGCGGTAGCCAAAGAGCCACCCAAGTCAGTGATGAAGTAGTCTTGGTATTCTTGGTTATCACCAAACTCGAACACGTCGTGCAGGTTAACACCAAAGATACGAGTCAAAGGACCGCCATCATCAGCAGCAGTGTAAATTTCTCTTCGAGAAACTTCGTCCAATTGATCAACACCCCAGTTTCGAATATCTTCGATAGCTTCTGGAGATAGATACAAGTCTGTCAATCGACCGGGAGCAGTACCACTGTTACCACCACCGTTTCGTCTCATAACAGTCTTCAACAAGCTGACCAAACGCTTAGTGAACTGGCCAGCAGCAGCGTCTGCATCATAAACCAAAATGTTTCGGTCTACAGAGGCAGCAAGCAATGTGTGCCAACCGTCATCGTTGATCTTCTTAGTGAAAGAAGATTCAAGAACTTGCATAGCTCTTGCAACAACGTTCCAGTTAGCTTCACGAGCGTACTTAAGCAAGAAATCAATCGAGCTAGTAATCCCGTAAGTATTAACCATTACGTAATCACCTTCAACGTGACGTTCTGGAATTCGTCCGTTTCCGGGGTTAGTAAATGCAACGTGCTCAGTCTCAGTTCCGGGGGCCAAAAGATCCAATGGAAATTCTGGAGTTGCTCCCGGCTCAAGAGGCATAGCTTCGTAAATATTAGTAACAATATCACCAAACAAAACACCTTTTCGCAAAGGAAGCTCAAGAGCTTTAGCGATTTCGCGTTGTGCTTGGACAGCAATTGCTTTATCAGAATCGCCCGAACGCTTTAGCAGCTCGATGAATTCTGGGGTAGGTCTATCTTTCATTGACATATTCTCTTCTCCTTATATTTTTAATTAGCGGTTAGTGTTTGGAAGGTCGATGTAAATTTTAGCGTAGCCATCTTCATCAACGTCTGAAAGAAAACGACCTACAACGTAACCATGACCCAAAGAGTCTGTATCATCTGGCAGCAACTTGCTGGCAGCGATTCTTCCACTGTGAGCCAAGAAGGCCAAGTCACCAGCATTTGGATCAGTGCCTTCAAGCATGTTAGTTACAACAAAACCCTTTTGGAGAAGAGTAACTTTGCCACCCTTCTGTACTTCGTCTTTGTGTTGGTTCAAGTGTTGACGAGTCAAGTCAATATTGACCATATCGTTCAACAAAAGACCCATTGGTTTTTGACCAGATGCACCAGCAGCAACATAAGTCACTAATGCATTACCATTGTCCATCGAGTTACCAGAACCTCCGGTACTCAGACATGCGATGCCGCCTCGCGTAGCAGCTTCGTTCATGAAGAACGAAATGTCAGTTTGAAGCGTGCTTCTATCAGTTCGTAGAGCCATTATAAAATCTCCTTTGTATATTTAAATTACTGTTGTGGTTTGTTTTGCAAAATAGAGCCAAGCCACTCACTAGCAACTGCACGAAGATTTTCCGAAGGATCTTCTTCGCCCATTGCTTCCGCGATGGCAACTTCTGTAACTTCCTCGACGTTTTCTAAGACTTCTTCACTAGCTTCAGCAACATCTTGTTCTTCATCTGAAACTTCGTTAGCTTTGTCTTTTTCCATCATGGCTTCTTCTTTTTTTTCCTCTTTTTTCATTACCGCTTTCTTCTTCATGACGGCAACAACCTTGTCAAAGGTTTCGTCGTCGAGGTTATCAAACTCGGCAACAGTAGCGGAAGCTTCTTCTGCATCAAATCCAGCTTCTTCAAGTTGGGCTTTACGCTTCATCATAGCTTCTTTCTTCTTCATTTCTCGAAGCTCTTCCATCTTCTTCTTCATGTCTTCTTCTTTGGCCGCCAAAGCTTCTTCGGCTTGCTTCAAAGATTCAGAAAGAGTTTCGTTAGCGGAAGACTGCTCTGCTAGCTTGGTAGCTTGCTCGGCAATAGTGCCTTCCATTTCTGTAATTTTGCTTTCAAATTCAGCTTGTTGCTCGGCAACAACCTTTTCTTTGAGAGCTTCGTTCGCAGCTTTAGCCTCGGCCAATTCTGCACGCAGGTCATCAACCTGCTTGTCTAGATTGTCTGACATATCGTTCTCCTTTGAAGATATAGTTAAAGTTTGTGCTTTTGATTCGTCAAATAAATCATTTCCTTCCAAGATTACACTTCGTGGATTAGCGGGTTTTGAAACTAAGCCTTTACCAGAGAACGATAAGTTTCTCAACAACCTGCCCACTCTGTAATTTTCGTATTTTCCAGTTCCTCCGTAAGATCTTAGATGTTTTGTTAAAAAGGCAGAAGCTTCGCCCCTCTTTACAACCTTCATTTGACCTTGCTCGTCTGCTAATGCATAATCAAAATCGGGGAACAAACACTCCATAGAAACAAACCATTTGCCCTCTTCTATTTCTGCTACTATCTGTTGCATTCTTTCTCGCTGCTCAGGATCGGACCACTCTGTATATATTACAGCAGAGGTAAGAATATTAAAAGCAGTGGGAATTTCAGAGTCTTCAGATATTGAAGAGCCATCGAAATCAACAATATCATTAGCAGTAATATGCCCAATAATATCTTTTTCATTATGCATAAAGTTAAAGGGCTTATCTTCGGGAGTATTTCTAGCTTCCCAAAGCTCTCTAGGATCAAAAACGTCATCGTTCTTATTCCAGCCCGTACTAACCAAAATAGACTGTAGATAATAAAGGTCAAATTGATCTTTATTTTCGGCTTTAGAAACGCCGAGCTTTTTCAATTCGTCTTCGGTAGCTACAGATAATTCCGGAAACGGCAAAGAAGATGAAGCCTTTTCAGCAACAGAAACACACGCAATCGTGTTATTTTTTAATAAACCTTCTAAGCCATCTGTTATTTCAGATTTGTATATTTTCATGAATTACTCCTCCGAAACGATAATACACAAAAAAACAATTACAGGGGAAAATGTTACCCAAAACAGAGCATTTCAGCATATACGGTCGCATATATATGTCTCAGTTCAGCGGTATTAGGAGATCTGCTATTAACAGAAGAGAAGCTATTTACTTTCTCTGCTAATACAGAATTAAATTCGCTGCTAGGTTTTGTGTTTTTATCTACTAACGCCTTTACCATCTCAGGGGTTACGTCCATAAAAGGCTTCATACCTGTTAATATACAAACCTTTAAATACTCTAACTGGTCAACCTCTGATTTACTTAATGCTCTGGCATCTTTCTTTTTGAAATGCGAGCAGGCGATTGGAGTCATAATATCCGATATCTTTTCTTGAGCCTTTATAGCCCAAAGAGTTGCACTTGTAGCATCGCCACTTCTAGGTAGCACACGCTTTTGTTTTCTGGGAGTTGTGTCTCTGGAAAATCGAGGTCTTCCCCCTTCATTGACAACATCGGGACCGCTAGACTCATCAATTTTGGTTTTTTCAACAACCTCTACTTCTGATTCATTCTTTTTATGCGGTATTCCAACCTTGTCAAAATACATCTCAGTGTCTACTATATCTTTAGTAACGCCTATTTTTGCCATGTCCTCTTTGTGTTGAGGATTATGATAAGGGCTGGCCTTTTTAGGTGCGTTAGAGTCATTAGACCTTTCTCTCTCTTCTCTTCTCACTCGAACTCTTTCAATAGTGGGTATTTCTCTAAATCTTTCAAGAAGCGTTTCCTGAGATATGATGTCTCTGTCTGCCAACTGAATTAAAAGATTTTTCTGAGCCGCCTCATCTGAAAGTATGATTGAATCAAAGTGTATTTCAGCAGGGAATCTGAATCCCATGGCTTTTCTAACATAGTCTATTTCTTGTCTCCAGAACTGGGCAAGAATTTCTCGGCCATACTCAAGTCTTTCTATCAAAGTCTTCAAGGAGACATAATTGTTTGTATAGCCTCCCCCCGATCCAGAAGCACCAGTTAAAGTAGGAGGAATACCAAGACCGGCATAGATACTAGTTAAGACAGGCTGGTATTTTTCGGAACCTAAGAATCTGTATACTTGAGATTGGCTTTCTGTGAACTTCAGCTCCGGCCCCCAGACTAAATCCATTGTGCCTCCGCCAACATTGCTCGCTAGAATATCTCTGACTTTATTCAGACCGGCTTTTGTTGGTACAATCTTTTGGTCAAAGTCTCCCATTGTCCACAGCCTAACGCTAGATATGGCACCGTCTAAGGCTGCTAGGTCGGCGAGTTTCATTTTTTCTAACATTGAAACATCGTCAAGTATAGCGTAAATCATCGGGTTTGCCCATAACAGCCAATCGTCTTTTTTGTAGTGATAAAAGAATGTACTGTCTGGATCTAAAGGAACACGTCTTTCTCCGTCCGCTATTCTCTTTTGGAGATCTTTTGGAAGTGTTTTATATACGTTTTTATTTTTAGTAGAAGTTTTTAGTAAGGATTGATAAGTATACTTTGACAGATTTAAAAAGAACTCAGGCTTGCCAACGCTGTACATTCCATAGTCCTTAACGTCTACGGCGACAGGATTTAGAAAATCATACATCCAAGGCACTTCTCGTTTTTTTGCCTTTATAGTTTCGATCAACACGTCGGCACCCGCTGATCTTTTTAGCTCTGCCTCTTTCTTAGGGTCTAGCTTTGCGGTTCTTCTTTTTACTACAACGTTTCCACATCTATAGAGATAATTTAAGAATCTCTCTGATCTATCTGTGCCATTAACTTGGTTAAACCATTTCCTGTAGAACTTCTCTATGGTTTTATTTGGATGTACTAGAGTTAATCCTTGGCTGGCAAAATCACTCATTAAATCTACAATATTTCTAATTATGCCAACCCTGTCGTAAGCATTCATACAGGCTGCCATTATTTTTTTCTGCTTTGTAGGAAGAGCCTCACCCGGACGAAAAGAATCATAGTCAGATCTACTAAAGCTAGGACGAACCGATCTGTTAGATTCAACGTCTATATATGTCTGACGATTACTACTATAAGGAAAATGTGCTACCGACTTATGAGCCACTCCGTCGTAGCCATCAAGATCAAGCTTATAAATACTTGCTTTTTCCGACTCGCTAGCCCATGTGCTGTATAAAGGATCAGACATTTATATTGATCTCCAAGTAATAGTATTGCAATAGTATTATTAATATGATTCTATACACACTTTAGTATAAATTCTGAGTTTTTTCAGTAAACCAGCTAGGGCCATTAAAAAGCTTCTCATTAGAGAATTGAGAGCCGCCCCCTTTGGCAGCAAACCCGCCAAACGCACCATGCTCAATAGTCTCTTTTTCTACTAAAACAGATCTAGCAGACATGTTGGCCATGATTAATGAAGAATAACGGTCTTTTCTTAATCGGCTCTTCCTGCCTGCACTGGTCTTTACCTCTGGTGTGTCCCATCTTTCTCTTCCTGTAGATGTCTGCGTCATAACAATCATTGAAAGTTCATCTTTTAATTCTTCTATCTCCATAACGCAGTCTTCTAGCGTGTCATAGTTTCTTCCTGAAGCTTTGTCTACTTCTAATGCTATACCTAAACTGGCAGAATCAAAATAAGGAAACAGCACAAGTCTGTCTTCAAAATCTTTTCTTAGCCCGTGGTTTGCTTCTGCTAACCAATCGGCTCTAGCAAACTGACACAATCTCAAAATATGTAGGCCGGTGTGGTCATCCGTATCTTTAGGCTTTTCCTCTATTACAGGCCATATAGCGACCTCACCTTCTGGTATTTTATCTTTGTCGTGCAAAGCCTCCATAACGGCGATACCGCCGCCTTGTGCATCTAGGGCTATTTCTACACAAGGGAAAACCTTCATTAGCTGTCTTATCTTTTTAGCACAGTAAGAGTAAAAATCGTCTTCATCGACAATTTTTGATTTTAGCTTATCCTTATGCTGCTGTCGATTGGTTGTCCAGCAGTGAACTATTCTTCTGTGGTCTGAGTTGACCTCCATAACTACAATGCTAAAGTTATCAACCTCAGAGGCGGGATCGACTCCAAATACATATTTTTTTCCGGATACGCCCTTCAAGGAAGCTTCAAACCAAACATCTCCAGAAGGGAATATTGCCGGATTGGTAGGGGAGGTAGTGCAGGACTCTAACAGGCTGCGTTTGAAAAAACCTTGGCTGTCGGTGGTAAAAACTGCACCGTATTCCATGTTATAAATTCCAGAGTGAACCGTCGCTTTTGCTCTGGCTATTTGGCCGCTATCCATGAATCCGTCAGGCAGCTTGTCTACAGACATTCTCATAATTGAATACTCGGTCCAGTCAAATCCGGGGGGAATAGACCCGCCAAAAACTTCTTCAAGCTTCTTGGTGTCTCCTCCGCTGGAAACTATAGATCGATATCTTTTCCAGTATTCTGCAAAATGATTAAAATCATAATATGCAGTTCCCGATAATATTATCTGGTTAGACTTATCAGAACCCATCTCTTTATTAGGCTTGTCAACAGAAACTCCTAGCTCTTTAGCCTTTTTTTCCTTTGCCTTTTCTTTAACTTTTTCAATAGGAGAGGCGGCGACGGCAGCGAAACCAGCAACGACATTTTCAAAAATATCTCTAGGTATAGAGGCAAATTCATCAGCTATAATATCGTTTGCCCTCTGGCCTCTAATTTTACTACCGTCACCGAGTGGAAGACAGGTTATAGTGCTCTGACCAATATGCATAACACATCTATCCACATCTCTCCTTGGGCCGCTATTAGTAGGACATAAGTCTCTAAGAATTGGAGCATTTTTCCAAATGGTATCCATATACTCAAACAAGACTTTGGACTGCCTAAAAGCGGCACCAACAATAATTATTTTACGTCGCGGCATAAATAAAGCTCGGAGTAGAGGATACACAGAAAGGATAAAAGATTTACCCATACCACGACTTCCTATGAGCATTGGGAATTTTCTATTCCACATCTCATAGAGCAGAAGAGACTGAAAAGGAGAAAGCTCTATATTTAAAATATATTTACAAGCAAAAGAAAAGTATTCAGGACGCATCATGAGCCAAGCCACTCGTTCTAGTAGCTTTTCGTTGTCAGAATCGCTCATCACAAAATCCATAGGATTGAACAGCTTAGATTCGTCTACTTCTATGTTAAGCCAAGCGTCCTGTATTTTTTGGCTATCAGATATCATACGCCCTCCACAGAGTCGGCAAAACCATACTTGACAGCCTCTTCAGAGGTTAAAAACCAATCTCCTCTAGTATCTAGTTTTCTTTTTATATCTGATCTTATTTGCGAATCGGTCTTGCCTTTATAAAAGGGAGACTTTTTACATCTTGACGCAAATATTTCTATCATTCTTTTATCCCCATGAGCCTCCCAAGCAGCCCAAGATTTAGCCTGTTTTCTAGTCAGGTGATCTCCTATTCCAGTTGTGCCTCTGTGTATCATCCAACAACAACTAGGCATTGTTATCCTATGATCGGCGGCCTGTGGAACTATAGAGCCCATTGACGCTGCGACCCCGTGGGTGTAAATTGTAATGTGACATTTGCTTCGTTTGATGGAGTCATACATCATGTAACCCGCTTCTTCGTCTCCCCCTATACTCATCTGGTGGATAATTATATCTTCAGTAGATATCGCTTCAAGTATTCTTAGATTTTTGACTAGCGTATTGGCCATTCTCCAGTCTACTCCCGGATCTCCCTCTTCAGGAGAAGAATAGTTTCCATGTACAAACAGCTCTCGCCTGTCGATCATTAGATTTAAAACATGGGCTTCTTCTGCCATAGAAGAAAAAGTAGTTCTCTTAGAATTGCTCATTCTCTGTGCCCTCTTTGTGGAAAAGTTCGTTAAGCCTCTTGAATATACTGTTACAAACTAAAAATGCATTTTCTTTGTTGCCACAGAATATTATCTTAGTGTCATACCATATCTGGAATTCCATTAAGCATTTTAACAAATATTTACCTGTAATTCTAACCTTAGATCTTGCCCTATGAGGGACTTTTGATCCTTCGGGAAATTTTAAGATATCTGCCATATCAAACTCGCATATTAAAAAAGAGAAAGGATAATCTTTCATTCTTTCCATTTCTTCCATGAAAGGTTTTTTCTTTCGTCCTAGATTCATAGATATTTCGGAAACAGAGGCTTTACGCTCAATACAAACGACTTCCTCAAATCCCTTCAAGGTGTAGTCGCCTGTATGGAGCGTGTCTACCTCCATTCCTTCGCACTTATCGTACTCGGAAAAGAACCATCCATCCTGTTCTCTTGTGTCTTTTATGACCCTATACTTCTTTATCTTTTTCATTCAAATTCCACCAAGGTTTTTTCTTTTCTTCCTTTTCTGGTGTTTCTTCTTCAGGCTCCGGAACAACAACATCTTCTGGCACAACTGGCTCAGGTTCTGGTTCTGGTTCTGGTTCGGGATCTGGGATTACAACTTCTGGCTCTGGAACAACCTCTCCGGCCTTCTTGATGGTTATAGTTGTATAATCATCATTCAAAAATACCGAGTAGTCTTTAGCTTCGCTATATCTATGCTTCCATGCCCAGTTGCTCAAATTAGCATGAGCCTCTTGCCATTCATCTGGCCTAGACGATATAGATACTTCTACAGAATCTCCGGCCTCTATGCTTTCTACTATTTTCCACAATTCTTTTTCTAGCTTATTCATTTTCTACCCTCTCTTATTTTGTTTAAAAAGTATGACATGTAGTGTGCTTCTTTGCCAGTCACGGACTTGTGACAGGCAACACACAAAGTTATTCCATTATCCGGGTCATATCTTAGGGAACTAGCAGAACTCCACTTCATGATGTGGTGAACATTTAGTCTCGCCCTCTTGCCCTTCTTTCCGCACATTTGGCAAGTGTATTTGTCCCTCTTTAATACCTTCTTCCTAAACTCCTTGTAAACAGGATCGCTGTAATCTCGCCGCTTCGACATCGCTCTTAACCATCCTTTCGGTAAGTTCTTTAAAGCTGATTTTTGGTTTCCAGCCCAGCTTTTGTTTTGCCTTGTCGGGTTTGCCGAGTAAGTAATCTACCTCCGCAGGACGGTAAAACTCAGGATCAATTACAATATATTGCTCCCAGTCGTCTATGCCGATTACACTAAAAGCCACCTCTAAAAATTCTCTAACGCTATGTGTCTCGCCAGTAGCCACCACATAATCGTCTGGAACTTCCTGTTGTAACATTAGCCACATCGCCTCTACGTAATCCTTAGCATGTCCCCAGTCTCTTCTAGCGTCTATGTTTCCAAGCCTAAGCTTAGGAAACTGAAATCCTTGATCTTTGTTTGTTCTTCCCGGTATATATACCTCATCCTGATCTACCGTAACCAATTGATCTGCGTTAATGTCCTTAGAGTCCATCCATGCGGCAAATTCGCCAATCCACTTAGTAATTTTTCTGGTAACAAAAAGCTCTCCCCGCCTTTCGCTTTCATGGTTGAATAATATACCAGAACTAGCATGTATACCGTAACTATCTCTGTAAATTCTAATCATGTCGTGGGCACCACGTTTAGCCACTGCATAAGGACTCTGCGGAACAAACGCGGTGTTTTCGTCTTGATATTTTTCTATACTTTTGCCAAATATAGGCTCAATCTTTTCCGTATAGTTTTTGCCAAACATCTCGCTAGAGTTTGCCTGATAAAGTTTAATTTCGTTTTTTCGAGAAGAATACCTGATTGCTTCAAGTATGTTTACAAGACCACTGTAAGTCACGTCGGAGGTTAGATGCACTTGGTCAAAACTAGTCTTAACATGGGACTGTGCGGCAAGGTTGTAAACTTCGTCTGGCTTATGCTCTTCGATTATTTTACTAACATTAAATCCATCCGTTACATCGCCCTCGACTATTTTTATTTTTGGCAAGATGTGAGAAATTCTAGTCAGAGTGTTAACACTAACACGTCTAGTAACGCCAACAACCTTATATCCTCTACTTAAAAGTAGTTCTGCCAGATAGCTACCATCTTGTCCAGTTATACCGAAAATAATTGCTTTTTTCATCTTTGTATTGGCTCCTTAACTATTCCTTCGTTGTTTAATTTACATAGTTCAAATGATTTTCTGGCTTTACGACGCTTTTCCCATAGTGTATCTTTTATAATATGAGCTATAAACATATTTTCACGAACAACCTCTCTTCTGGTTACATAGTTGCACGATTCGATTCCCGCCCATGTGCCAGCTCTAACCTGATCCTCTGGCCAGTCATCACATATAAAAATGAATTCATCTGCCAAAACCGGATAGTAATAATAAAGAGCCATGAAATGACTGCCGAGACTATGGTCGCCATCATAAAAGTACACATTGATAGGCTCTTTGATAAGGTCTAGTGGGATACCAAAAGAGTCTCCATCATAAAACTCAAACTCCATTGGCTCCTCTTCTTCCGAAGACATTAGACCAAGCATAACGTCAGAGTTTAAATTCATATGTGTCTTCATGCCTCCGTTGCCATCTTTAAAAGATGCACCCTGACGCAAAGCAAACTGAGAAAAGTTATCACACGCAAAAGCATAATTAGGTTTGTTTTTGTAAAGTGCCGAATACAAACACGCCCCCTTCCAAGTACCCACCTGCATGTAATTACATCCATCAAAATCGACCAGCAAGTTTAATAAGTTTCTGGCTCCCTCTTGAACCATACCCTGCATAGTCTTTGCTTTTTCGTTTAATTTTGAATAGCCGTTATCGTGCTTTTCAACACAGTCGTCTATATGGTCATCCAAAAATTGTCCCATTTCTCCAGTCATGTCATCCTTTATATTTTGTTCTAAATATATAATCTGTAAATAAATAAACTACACCAAAATTCTTTGCCGGTCGGCGGTGGTGTAATTCGTGATGTTCTTTAGCCTTCTTGTAATATCCGGGGAAGCACTTCATTATCCAGTTTTTTTCTAAATCGTGTATCCCTCTATGTATTTTAGTCCAAGTATACGAATGAAACACAAAAACCGCCAATAAAGATAATAAACATGGCCACCCTATAAAGAAAGCCCCAATAATCAAGGGACTGCCTATAATCAAATGATTCCAGACTGGCAAATCTATATTCATGTCGTTTCTCTCGTTTTTGTGATGCTCAACCGCATGATCTCTCCAGATCCAACTAGGAAGCCACATTTTTCTTTTGTGCATTGTATGTTTATGTATTAGATATTCTGCCAAAGCCATTACTATCGTCCAAATCGCAAACCACACTATAAAGCTAATCATCGTCTTCCCCTTTTAAGGTTTCGGGAGTTAAAAATGGTTGATCCACTTTGCCGTCCTCATATGTCGTGTATTCCGACAGTCGTTCTTTCTCGTTCTCCATTGCTAGTCGCATTTTTTCCATTTCAATACCAATGCCGGTACGAAATGTTTCATCCGTGGCTATTTGTTTCACTAATGAAGCGAACGTTTGCTTACTGTCTTCAATGGCTTTAATACGTTGCTCCCTCGTCCCCTTTAGATCCTTAAGCATCGTAGCCTTACGAGCTTGGAGATCCTTGTAGTCTTTTGATAGTGTTTCTAGACCGGCCCTCAGAACTGCTATCTGACGCTCCAGTTGCATAATGTAGTCCATGTCTCTTTGATCTTTATCTACCGCCTTTTCTTGCGAAACTAAAGTAGCAAAAGTTTGTATCTGTGTCTGACTCTCATGTTGGCTTTTTAGAATCCTATTCATCAATATTTCTAGTTTTATCGTATCGATGATTTGCATTTCTTCTGTATGAAATACATCGTCTTTAAACTGACTCCACATCTTCTTGAAATGAAACTCAAACATTTCCAACTCTTCTGGCGTAAATTGTTTATCCAATTCGCGGTAGTATGGCTTCTCTTTGAGTTCATTAGCAACTAGTGCTTCTTTTTTCTGTTTGTTACTAAAGCCAATATTTTTTCCTATCCACTCCTTAATGCTAACCGGATCTCGGTCTAGGTGTGTAGCTATGTCCTCTGGAGAAAGAACCTCGGCTTTCGCCTCGATAAATTCCATCTCTTCGTTCGAAAATCTACCTTTTTTCATAACCAAGCACCTCAAATTCATCATGGTAAGCGTCAAACAAAAACTCTTTTAAATCAGGCGTGTAAAACCGCTCACAAGTCTCACGACTTAAACCCCCGGCTGTAGAGTTATACTTTGCAAGTTCGCGATATTGTAATCCTATTTTTTGGCAAACCTTTTTCCAGTCTTCATTCATGTTTTCAAAGCGGCCCATAAAATTTAACATAATGTTGTTATCGTGATCGCACACATCACTAACCTGTGTGCCGCCCGCATTATAGTTAAATTCCCGCAAGAACCAGTCAAACGTAAATTCATAATTGCCCGGCTCAATATTTGGAACATTGTGTCCGAGGGGCAAATTATATTGTAATTCACTAGGGTCTATGTCTAAAACCTGTTGTGCAGAAAGATGCCAACTACTATGGGGCAGATTCATAAAAACAGATTGTATCTGCTGAATATATAAAGACACACATCGCGTAAAAGGATCACGCACAAACCCAAAACAAAAGAACTCGTCAGGATCAAAAATCTCTATTGCGGCCCATCGCCTCATTTTAGTGTGCATGTTGGAATATTGGATGCCCACCCCATAATCGAACGGGGTAAAGTTGAGAGAAGGCATTTTGCCAGTTAATTGCATCTCCTCGTATCCCTCATTAAGATCGGTTGCAAGAAAATACCAACCCGGCTGAGATCTAAGTTCTATCGACATACTAGTGCCACCGCATTTTTCAACATGACAAAAAAGATATTTTTTTTCCAAGTTAATCATAAAACATCCTCTCCATTTATAATATTTTCTATCACTCCAATGATTATGGCCTTGC
>TARA_R100001443_G_scaffold5052_1_pt1 | contig 29998 bp, 14 predicted proteins | sample TARA_R100001443 | Tara Oceans TARA_R100001443 (sample SAMEA2622142) | marine metagenome | biome: marine biome (ENVO:00000447); feature: deep chlorophyll maximum layer (ENVO:xxxxxxxx); material: "saline water (ENVO:00002010), including plankton (ENVO:xxxxxxxx)" | depth 50 m
ATAGCGTCTCTGTCTGCATCGTCACCTGTTGCTGCACCATCTGCATCTGCTTGTCCCCATTCTCCGTTTTCTTTTAGGTAGCAAAGATCACCTTGAGTTGTACTACCTCCACCAAAATATAATACATCTCCTTGATGCTCAAAGTGAGTGGCACTTGTTGCGGTAAATTTACGATTAGCTTCTATACCGGAAGTTGTAAACTTAGCCATTGTCACGGCGTCATCATTTAGTGTTATAGTACCGTTATCCGCATTTAATTCTATATCACCACTACAGTCAACGTCAAGACTACCTGTAACCTCCATTGTTGGAGTTGAATCAAGATGGAACTGAAATCTTTCTGTGCCATTCTCTTTAAAGAATATATCTTCACCAGTGTGAGGGTCTAATATTATATCTCCATCAATATTAAATGTTAAATCTGCAGCTGACGCATTGTCGTCTACTGTTGACATAGTGGTGGCCCCATGAGTTGTTGTTGCTATATAAAAGTAATCTCCTGTGTCAGCATGACTTCTACATAAAATATCAGGTGCCCCATCTATAACGGTAGTTCGTATACCATAAGTATCCTGGATATCACCCACACCATCTGTAAATACATTTAAATCAATACCTTTTCCAAATACATTACCAGCCGCGTTATCAGCATCGATATTTATATACATTCCCTTCATACTTACGTCGGCTGGAGCAACGTTTGTGGCGCTATCTTGGAGATCAATGGAGAGACCAGTCGTTACATTGTTGGCTCCACCGGTGGTTACCCCGCTTTTATCATAATCAATATCAAGAATGGTTTTTTCGCTATCTCCAGTATTAGCATCATCAACGTCAATACGAACAATCTCACCATCGGTGTAAGAATTGCTATCAATATACAAAGCTCTTCCAGTAGTTAAAGGTCCAGCATCTATTTTTACAACGTCTGCTGTTGTATTTTCAGCATCAATACTTAATGCGATTTGATCAACATCATTATTATCTATCTCCAACGCGGGTTGACCAGCAGTAGAGCCGTTTTGAACTTCAAAACCCCTACCATTAAAGGTAGTTTTCCCATCTACATTAAACGTTAAATGCGCGGCAGTTCCCGCGTTATCATGTGTTTCAAAAGTTGTCTCTGCATTTGACCCAACTGTTATAGAAAAATGATCATCACTGGTAACACCGCCTTCCTCATTCATTACCAATCGACCATAATTACCATCTTCACCAATTACACTTAAAATAGGTTTTGCTACACCATCAATTTGCACGTTAAACATAATATCTGGGTTAGCGTCCGCAATCCAAGAAATGAATTGTCCATCTGGCTTAAAATTCATATGAGCTGTAGAACCACCACCAGCTTCAACTGTTGTAAATGTTGTTTCACCATCTTCTTTTGTATCTATAGTGAAATAATCCATGGCGTCAGCTGAGCTGCGAAGCTGTATGTCAGCACCTGCACCATCTTCACATTGTAGTTGTAGACCGTAGTTAACATCACTATCAGTTACAATCCCTCTAAATGCTACGTTTTGTGTTGTTCCACCAGTGCTAGAGGAGTCAACAGTAACGTTAACACCATACATATTCATGGTACCAACATTGGTAGCAGCATCATTCATGCGAATATCCAAGCCTTGAGCAGTAACAGTGTTTAAGTTTTGAACCGCTCCAGATTTGTCGTAGTCTAAATACAACATCGCGCTTTCACCTCCAATTCTATTTAAACTAGTTGTAGCGGTGTCGTTCCAGTCAATCTTTATACCTCCACCTGAGTCTGTTACAGATGCTAGGTTCATTACCATGCCATAGCCTGTCGTTAGGTCTTGACCATCTACATCTATTATATTGGCGGTAGTATTTTCAGCCTCTATGTCTAAGGCAATTTGATCAACATCATTATTATCTATTTTTAGCGCCGCAGCTCCAGCAGCTGTACCAGTTTCTATTTCAACCCCTCCACCATCATTATCGGGAGATCTAAATTTAGTAAAACCATCTACGTTGAATGTCAAGTCCGCAGCATGAGAGCTACCATTCACTGTAGCTATCTCGGTGGCACCATTTGTTGTTGTTGTCCAGGTAGAGTAGTCCGAGGAGTTAGCTGTACTATAATCTTGAAAAAATGCTCCACCATCTGTAATACTACTCTTAATTCCTAAGTTGGTTGTAGCGTCAGTTACCTGTAATGTCAATCCTGTATTTTTATTACCTCCATTAGTATTAACAGAGTCAAGAGCTAATAACATACCAGTAAAATCAACAGTACTATTAGCATGGTTACTGCTAGCAGAATCTGTAATATTTAAATTCAAACCTATTGTTCTATAGGTTTCACCATCTCCAGTGTTACCCGTCTTGGTAAAATCCCAGTCTCCAAATATTCCATCCAAATTATTATAATTTGTTAATGAATTACTATTTGTAAGCTTGGTAAATGAAGCTGTTGTCAAGGCACCCCCATCAATACTAAGTATATCAGCTGTTGTGTTTGCCGCTGAAATATATAAAGCATTTTGATCTGTTTGCAACGCGTTTATATGTAAACCAGGTTGGCCGTGTCCAGATGCGCTGGTTATTTGCATTGGATGAGACGATAACCACCTATCAGTAGCGGCTACCCAAGTTAACGATGCGTCATTTGAAGCATCAACAGCATCTTGAATTGTTATACCAGAACCATCTGCTGTTCCAGATGTATCACTTGATGCGTTATAATTTAGTGTTATATTTTTATCTTCAACATTTAGGTTGGTAGTATTAATTGTTGTTGTTGTTCCACTAACAGTTAAATCACTAGTTACTGTTAAATTACCACTTATCGTTGTTAATGATGCAGTACCGTTACCTATTATTACGTCTAATTCGTCTTCAGCGTCACCATCGCCAATCACTATACCGGGTACCATTTCTCCATCGTGTGAAGCAACTTTAAATATCAATTTTCCACCTTCAGATCCATCGGTCGCTGTTTTTATTTGGCCTATTATTTCCGCAAAACTAGTTGCGTTATTACCATCATCATCAGCTTTAAAACGTATTAAACCTATTTCATCAGCATCCGCGCCGGTTGCAGTTTTTTGAAACATAAGTACAGGTGCCTCAGCATCAGTGTTATTGTTTACTAATGTAATGTCTGGTTTAGCCGAACCGCTTGCACCAACAGTAAATGACTCGCTAGAATAACTTAAAGCACCACCACCAGCGCTAAATCCACCAGCTATTGTTGTCATTGAATTTGTACCGTAACCAAGACCTATATCAACAGTGTTATTTGTTGCGTGTCCAGTCGCTGTGAAAGCTTGTTGTGTTTGACTTGTTGAACCATCACTTGTTCTATTTAAAATCCGGGTTATACCAAATTCATCAGTGTCAACAGGTGAGCCTATAGCAACTTCGTACGAACCGTATTGTGTAGTAGATGGTGTACCATCATCCATCCCGTTCCAAGTAATAGTACCCAAGCTATCACTAGCCTGTCCATCATTACCACCCCTATTGTTAATAAAAGTAATATGACCATCGTTTGCATCGTTTGTATTTGATGTTATAGATAGCTGTGGTGCAGCAGCTGTTAAGTCCAAGTTACATATACTTGGATAATACTGGAATGAACCAGTGTCGTCTAATAGATTGTTTGATCCATCATGGAACACAACTGGATGATAACTACTATCATTATTGTCAGTTACAGTTACTTTTCCAGTAGTAAGACCACTTGCGGTTCTTTTACTAACCTTACCATCAGAATCGGCAACAAGTATATTAGTTTCCGTAGTGGTGCTTAAGTCTTCAAAATAAACATCATTACGAAATCTAGATATAAAATCCCATATGTGGTGAGCTATCCATTTCATTTTAATCGTCTTTTCCTTTACTAAAATCTATGGGTTTTTGTCTACCCTTACTATCAGTGACAACACTCTTTGTTTTTAAAGCATCATAAGCTTGTTCTGATATATTTTTATTAATACCAGTATTCATAGTAAAAGTTACTTGGTAAACATCTATAGGATCACTCGCACGTAATGCTTGTATTTTGTCTAAGTAAACTTTTACCTCAGCCATACTACTATGGTTCTCATAGTTATATCTTATATGATCTATTCTATGATAACCTTCTTTTGCTTCTACTCCAGCGGAGCTTATGTATGGTAAAATTATCGCCATTACTTTATTTTTAATTAATTTTTAATTTTCTTCAATAAACTTTTCTGCAACAGCTAATCTCTCATTATCATCATTGCAAGATATAAGATCTTTGTTGTAAATTGAAACAGCTATTTCATCTAACCTTTTTAATATATTTTTACTCATTTTAATAATTTATAACTACATGCCGCAAGAACTATTGCCGCCACACATATAGGACATGGACACATTATATTTCAAATCCAAAGTTTAGCACCATCAATCTAAATCTAGGGCACGTTCCTTTGTTATTACAATTCCAACAAGGGCAAAACATTAATTCAAATACAGTTAACGTGCTTATTCTTATTGCTAATTCGTACTTATCTTTTTTATTACCTGATCTCCAGGAGTTTATCCAATTTATCATATTTAGTTCTTTATATTTATTATTACATGTTTATCGGTGAGCATAACATTTTTTACTCTTTCCATACTCACCCTTATTTCTACATCTAGTGCCAGAAGAAGTAGTACCAGTACATCTATATTCTTTTTTTCCGTCTCCATCTCTATCTTGACCTTCTTTAAATGAAGCATGATGAAAACACTTCCAACTCTTTTTATTAGTTTCAGTTGTCAAACCACATCTGCCACCACTTGAATTAGAACCAGAACATCTAACTGTTTTTATACCTTCTTTTTTCTTTCTTTCTTCTTCAGCTTTTTCTTCTCTTTTCTTTTTATCCTCTTTTATAACCTTTCTAATCTCCTTGTCAACCTCTCTTTTTATCTTTTTTGATTCCTCTTTTTTCTCTTTAACTTTTGCTTTAGCTTTTTCTAGCTCTTCATCTTCAACACCTAAACTCCACTTACTCCATCCAGATAGTAGCGCTACTTTTTGCCAAAGTTCATGATTACCTGTTAGTGCTTCTTCAACATTGTTAGCTTTATTTATTAACCTAGCAACTGGGGCATTTGTTAAAGCTTCAACCCAATTAGCCGCTATACTTAAGTTAGGGTTTTCAATTCTAAGACCTATCTCTTTGCTAACGCCCTTGTTCCATTCTTCAGTTCTAATGGCTTGCATTATTTTTCTCATCTTAGTTCCTAATGGTGGAGAAAGATTTACTGCCTCTTGAGCTATATTCATATTTTCTCTTTTCCAACCCGGCTTTTCACGTTCTTCTTTCCATTTTACTAACACGTTTTTAAGAGTAGAAACCGCAGCGCCATAAATACCTGTACCTCTAAGTAAAGAATCTAAAGCTCCATTAGCAACTCTCTGTTCTAACGTTTCTTTTCTTTCCTCATCTTCATCCCAGCCGAATAGCATAAACATTAATCCAGTTTGAAGAGCACCAAAATATATATTTTGTATCAAGCCATAATAAGCTATACCTGATATATTAGCCATATCGCTTTGAAACTGTGTATAACCCGGTATTCTTCTTCTATTAACAAGATCAGACATTTTCTTTTTCATCAATCTAGTCATCTGCATTGGTGTGTTTTGCCAAGCAAGTATTAATCTACCTAATGGACCAGCTTGTTGATTTGAGATTAAATCGGGTCTAGATGATTGTTGAGTTTCTTCAGCTACCTCTTGAAAATCCAACCAAGCTTGTTCTTTAGCTTTAGCTTCAGACATGCCTTGTTTTAAATATGTTTTTAGTCTATTTCTATAAAATGGAGCTCCACCTGCGGCTATAGCAAAACTATCCGCAACTTGAGTTGGTGTAAAACCTTTCTCTAATAACCAAGCTATTATAGCTTGAGGTTTATTTCTTCCATCATTAAAAGCTTTAGTTAATTCAGATGCCGATACATCTATCTGTAATCCAGCTCTTCTCTGTTTTAGCATGTCTGAATTAAATATGTAAACAAAGTCTTTAATAAACTGTGGCGCGTTAGCAAGAGCCGCTGCGGCAGCTACAGGATTGTTATCTGACATGTTTATAAAATTAGCCATAGATATAGTCTGAAGTGTAGCTGATCTCATATTAAAGAACATTACAGCTCCAACTGAACCGTTAATCCAATCTAACAACCAGTTAACCTGAGAGTCTTTACCTGTTACCCTATTTTGACCAGTCTCCATTCTATATAACATCTTCTCAAGTTCATCTCTAAAACCTGTGCCATATATAGCTTCTATTTTATTTAAATTTTGTGGAGAAAATATTGTATTTTTATTATCTATCCATTTAGCAAAAAACTGTTTTCTACCTATTTCACGAACCGTGTTTGATAGATCACTAGCTATAGATTCAACTGCCCAATAATCACTTGGTTTTATGTAACCCTCTGGAACTCTTGATATAATACCAAGCGCATCAGCAAAAGCTTTTAACTCAGCGTTATTATTAATGTGATCTACTAATGTTTGTTTTTGACTATCAGATATTCCTGGTACTTCAAATCCAGACTTATCCCACAAATAAACTCTTATAGCGTTATCATTTGTAAAAGGTGTTCCCTTTACTTTCTTGTTTAAAATCTTTTTGATATTCTTAAACTCCTTCTTTAGAGCTTTATAGTCGTTAGACATGTTTTGTTTATAAGTGTTCCACTCTCTACTAGCTTCAGCAAAAGGATCCAATAGATGCTCTTTGAAAAATAAAGCATGGTTATTACCCTGCTCACCTCTACCTATAAAGGCATATAACAAACCTTTAAAGTCTTCAGCTGATGGTGGGACAAAAAAGTTTTTAAATATATTTTTACCTTTACCAACACCTATCTTTCTAGCCTCTTGAGCTGAAAACATTTTACCAGCATTAATACCCTTTGTTTGTTCTAATATTTTATTAAAATCTAAAGCTCCCTTTTCACTAAACTTAATTCTAGCTTGAACAACCTTAGATTTAATATCTAGCTGTTCTAGTACATCCTTAACAGCTTTTACGTTTGGTAAGGCATCATCTACGAAATACATATCATTATATCCCTCTGCAAACTTTTCTAACATCCAGTTGGCTTTAGATTCACCTCTACTATCTGCTAATCCTGTTATATTTTTAAATGGTATATTTACACCTTTAGATTTCAACCACTCGTGAATAGCAATATCAGCAGTTTGAGGTCTAGCTGTTAACACAAAAACATTATTAGGTCCATACTTTTTAATTTGATTTTTCATTTTCTGAAGCAATGGTCCGTCAACTCCACCTCTTACATTTACAAAATCATCAAAGTTCATTTTGTAACCCTCAGCCATTAGCTCGGGACCTTTAATAGGCCAATCAGCTGAACTTATTTCTGTATCTTGTCCAGTTATTGGATTTGTTGCTATAACAAAATTTTCTCCATCTATAATTAATGTCTCATCAAAATCAAACGTAGACATTCCTTTGCTTTTCTCAGATAATTTTGAATCAAACGTATAACCTCTTTTCTTTAGATCAGCCTCTATAGCATCGTTAATGTGCTTAACATCTAGTGGTGATTTTTTATGTTTAACTTTTGAGGCAGCTTTTATTTGCTCTGTAGCTTTTTGTTTTGTTATTTGTCCTGTTAGTATTCTAGTTATTAGTTCGTTTTGAATTGGAACAATGTGCTCCATCTGAGCTTTTGTTAAACCCTTTACATTAACCCCAAAGTATTCTGTAACCGTCATGTTCTCACTGATTAAAAGATAATCATTAAGATTCACACCAGACTCTGTATACCTCACGATATTAGCTAAACCATCTGGCAGGTAATCTAATTTACCACTTAGTATTCTTGGGACAATTAATTCGTAAAATACATCTGGCATTTTAGAAGTGAAACCAGCATCAGCAACCATGTCATCATGAATAAGATCTAACGCCCATTGAGAATACGCCGCTCTAACAACCTTCATTGCATTCTTTATGTTGCCATTTGGTTTTATAGCTTCAGCTAAAAGAATAGTCATTACCTCATTTTGAGGAAAACTATGTTCCTCTCTTACTTGTATGTAATTTATTTTATTATTCTTATAAGGTATAACACTTAGTGGTGAAGATATTTTAACAACATGGTTCTGAGTGTTAGCACCCTCTTGAGCAAACAGTGCAAACACTGATGCAGAACCTTTATTATCTTGGATATAATTCCTAATGTCTGTAAACATATCTTCTAACAAGTCTAGTCTACTTTTGTTATCATTTAAAAACTCCTTTTGACCAATCCACTTTCTTCCTTTTTTAAACTTAATTTTACCACCTTCAATTTTTATCTTATCTTTGTCTAGTTTTTCTCCTTTAGCGTAAGCATATCTTGTTAAAAGTTTTTTAATATTCTCATCTGTTAAACCAGTTATCTCATAAAAAACATCTTTAACGCCAAATAAACTATTGCCATATCCACTTGCCATAGATGCTTGAAAGTACGGTATGTACTGAGGATGTTTCTTTAAGAAACCACCTAGATCTTTTCTTATTTGTTTAGCTAGTTTAGAACTCTTTATGAAATCAACCAACTTTCTTTTCTTTGTTATGTCCTTGTTTTTACCACCAAGATACTCTTCTACAATACGTATAACATCTAGAGATTTAACTCCAAGGTCTGACATTAATTTTCTAGTATTAAAATTAGCGTTCTTTTTAAACTCTAAAGATAAGTCTAAGTTAACCTTTTCGCTAAACATTACTTCTGATTTACCTTCACCAACCTTTTCAATAGTAGCCCTATCAATACCTTGTTCGATAGCGTTCTTTCTTATTTGTTGGTTAGCTTCTAGTTGAGCAACTTGAGTTATAAAAGCTCTTAATGCACCATCTAATGATGTGCCTTTTTTATTTGTTCCATCTGGATTAATACCAAATGCAGCTAAAAAATCTTTATTAGTTACATTGGGTTTCTTAACTTGAATAGGTAATCCAGCAGCAGTAGCTCCTTCTTTTACTTTAGCTCTACTACCTTTAATATAAAACTTATTTAAAAGACTAGGTGCAACACCAGTTGCTTTGCCACTTCTGTCGGTTCCTTCGGGTAGCATGTCTATTAATTTACCTTTCTTAGATAGTTCAACTATTTTATTTCTAGCAGACTCTCTTTGTTTACCGTCTAGATCTTGGTTCTTTCTTATTCTATTAGCGTCAACACCAAAGTCCTTAGAAACAATATCTAATACTTTATTTAATGGACCGTTTGTAATTAATTTCTTAACACCCTTATATGTTAATTTAGATAAAGGTACATTAGCTTCTTTAACAGTGTTTTCTATTTCAGAAACTTTTTTACTATCTAAACCTAATTCTTTATTAACTATTTTACCTTCAGCTTGTTTAGCACTAACACCACCACCCGCTACTATATCTGTGTCTGCAATATCTATATCACCTTCTGGTGTAGATATAGAAACCGTTTCAGGGCCTTGACCCTTTGCTTCATCTAATATTTGATTATATCTTGTTGGTAGAATTTTATTAACATAAGCACCAAATGGAACACCTTCTGCTGGATTCCAAGTTCTACCTAGATCAGCTAGTTCCATAAAGAAACCTGATTGAAATTCCTCAAGACTAACTCTTTTTGTGCCTGACATAACACCACCTTCATAAGCTTTTTTAGCCAACTTATTAGCGATAGCCATATTGTTTTCAATTAGTTTATTTCTAAACCTATCTGACACAGCTTTATAAAACTTCTTGTCGTTTTCATAATACACTTCATCTAAACCTATTCCTTTGATCTTAGCGTTTTCTTTTATTTCATTATGAATCTTTTCGTTTATAGCAGCTATTTCTAAATTACTTTTAGATATATTTTCAGAGAGTTTAGTTTTAAACTCACTTTCGTTTCCATTAAACATTTCATCTATGAACTGAGCGTATTGAGATAACGTACTCTTTTTCATAGACTTTATATCTTTTATTGTAACTGTACCCGCCTTAATCTTCTTAGCTAGGTTTGTTATAAAAGCCACGGCATCTGTTTCACCCTCAAAGTTGAAATCAAAATCTGAATTAGTTTCTTTAGCAACACCTTTGCTAAATAAATAACCCATTAAACCTCCTAGTCCACTATTCTTTTTAGCTTCAAAATCTATTTTACCTTCAACAACCATTTCCATATATACGTTTAAAACTTCTTCAGGACTCTTACCATCTGTTTCAGCTAGTAGTAGCGCATATAGATTAGGATTTTTAGATTTAACATGTTGAAGTATTTGATTTGATATCTGAACAAAAGCCTCTGGATTTTTACCAAAAACCTCAGCAAATATAGTGTGACCAAGCTCATGTGTTCTTGTTTCAAGACGATCGTCTTTAGCCATGTTTTCCACAACCTGAAATGGTATTCTTTCTCCATCTCTAGTAGGAACATTAGCACCATGACTACCATTTTCTATTTTACGTATAAGATTATCTTTTTCTTTTTGATCGATATTCATCTTATTTATTTCCTCAACAGCTTGTTCAACGGTTTGGTAGTTTCTTAATGACTTACCGAGTTTTGTTTTACCTCTTTTATTTTTGTAGTCGTTATTTATATATTGAGTGTTATATATTAATCTACCTTCCTCTTGCACTTGAGCATCACTAGGATTACTATTACCACCCTCTACTAGGTTGTTGTATGCTTCTTGAATTATCTTTTCTCTTTTGTCAGTATCTTCTTTCGAATCACTAGCTAGAAAGCCATTGTATTTGTTACCAAATACCTTAGGATCTTTCATCATATCTATTTTAACTTGATTCTTATCAAATTTATTTTGAAGATTTTCTAATGCTTTCCTTTTTGTTTCAGCATCTAAAGATGAATCGTTGGTTATTTTCTTAGCTTGATTTCTTATAACCTCTTGAGCTGAAACCGTCTTAAGAAATTCCTGAACAAATTTAGGAGACATGTTCTTCATTTGGTTTTCAACATTCTCCAGTATTTGATTGTTCTCTTTTTCTAATGCTTCAACTTGTTCATTTAAGATCTTAGCTGTCTCTGGTTTAATGTACCGCTTTGTACCATCTAGTTGTGTTTTGAGATCTGTTATTTTATCTAGATTATCTCTATACTTTTGTTTGACTTCAGAGTTAGAAAATGTATTCATCATAACACCTTTAACAAAAGGTGTACCGCCGAATATAGTACCAAACATACCACCGCTAAAAAGAGCATGATCTAGATTCTCTCCTATAGGTCTACCAGTTAAAACGTTTTGAGAAACCGTTGTTAAACCCTCTGATGACATTTCTAATAGAGGATCTATTAATAATTGACGCTTACCATTTTGTATAAAATGCTGTTTAATACCATCTAAACCAGCTTGCATATTTTTACTACTAGTTCCGTACATAGCTGCCCAAGATCTTTTCATTACTGGTAGAGTCAAATATGTATCAAATATAAACTCCGCTGTACCATATCCAGCGCTTGTTAATGTTTTCTTTAATAGTGATGATTCATTACCTGGATTTTCAGCATCTTTCCTTAACATTTCCGTCCAATTATCTCCAGCACTAGATAAACCTAAAGATGGTATACCAATACCTGGTATAGCTATAGTAGCAAATATAGGTATTTGATTACCTATTTCTTGAGCAAGAAATCTACCGAAGTTACCCTTTTTAAAAGCGTTTTCAAACTTAACATCTGGTTGAAACTCGTTACGAGCAATTTGAGTTGCCCTGTCATAGCTAAGCATGGTTTTATCTAAGGTTTTATTATCAATACCCATTAAACCTCCAATAAGTTTATTACCACCATAACCACCTTTAACTACTATTCTAGAAAACCCAGAAGTTATATTAAAAGCGAACTTTTCTAAGTCATTATAGTTTTTTTGTATAAGATTATTTTTATAATCACTATCTTGTAGATTTTCTATTTTATAAGAATTATCCTTAATCCACTCATCAAAGTTTTCAATAGAAGCTTTTGTTACGATATTTGAAACCTCATACTGCTCCCATTTATTTTTAGGAACCTTTCTTCCATCGTCTAATGTAACGTACTCTTCTCCCTCTCCTATAGCAAATCTAGCTGTTGGATCGTTAAAAAACTCAACCATGTCATTAACAACTTTTGTATGAGGATTTGTTTTTATAGCATCTATTTTTGATTTAAAGTTTAACTCGTAAGCCGCTAGTTCTTTTATATCTTTTTCATTTTTTAATAAAGAACCTATTTTAACTCTATTAATAATCCCCTCTCCTCCAAAAGTAAAAGTTTGACCCCCTCTAGTTACAGTTCTTCTTCTCGTACCCTCCACTTCATCGGAGTTCATTATATCTATAATATTTTTTTCTTGAGCTTCTTGTGTGTCTTTGATTATTAAGTTTTCTCTAGTAACAGCCTCTATTTGTTCTCTAGTTGGTTCTTTATAACCCTCCCTAATTAATTGTTGTTTTGCTTCCTCTAACTCTTCTTTATAAGGTTCAATAATAGTCTCGTATGGCGTCACTGTAAATTTGCCGGTATGATATTTTGTTTCTGTTCTAGGTTTAAATAAATCTTCGTTTATTTGAAAACCTTGCTCATCGATAGAAGCATATTTATTTTTTATATCTCGCTTTTGTTGTTTGGTTAAATCCATGTTTAACGCCTCAACTTCACTAACAAGCTTACCCTGTTTTATTCTAGAGTTTAATTTATCTTCATCTGAAAGGGTGTTCTCTAGAAAGTTAATTAAATTATTACTAGAATTATTTCTTCTACGATCTACTTCTTCTTCTTTAAAAGCCAGCTTGTTTAATCCAAAATCTAAAATAGTATTTTCTCCAGATTCTTTATGTGTTATTTTTACTTGATTAGAGTTGTATCTATCCCCAGTTTCTTCATAAGAATAAATATCACCAAACATACTTTCTAATTGAACTATAGCTCCATCTTTGTCATTCTTAAAAAATTCATTAGTTCTACTGTTAGTTGTTTTTATATCTTCACCAATTATAAAACTATATAAACCTTTATTTTTTTCTGATAAATCATATTGAAATTCATTTTCTTTTTTTCTATTTTCAAGAGTTTGTTTTTCTTTTCTATCTTTCTCAATTTGATCGCTAGTTAAAACAGTGTAGTTACCAAAAATATCTTTTTGACTCTCAACGATATTACCTTGGGTGTCTCGTCTTTGTTGGTTTACCTGCTTCATAACATCTTCGTTATACCATGATGGTAATTCCGAAGAAGTATTTCCCAAGTTGGATTCCGTATTTTCTTGTTGATTGTTTTGGGGCTGACTCGCCCCTTGCGACTTTCCCAACTCATCAGATTCTAGAGTTGCTGTCAGACCTTGTTTTTCTAATTGTTTTAAGAATTCCTGTTCTTTCTCTGGTGGAACCGATATAGGTCTACCATCAGATAATATATAGTTTATCATACTGTTTCGTTAGTTACCCGTTATTATTATTTTGTTATATATCTCCTCCTTCCCAAACTCTCCATCTTGGACTTGCGCTTTGAACTTTTCCAGTCTCTAAATTTACTCTGCTTTTTAATAATTGCTCTTGCTCCTCCATTGATAAGTCTCCACTTCGTAATCTTTGTGTTACGTCAGTTGGTAATTCGGAGTATTTCATATTTTCATTATTGAAATTTTGTTCAATAAAATTAGTGTAGTATTTTGTTAAATAATGCTTAGTCATATCCTCATTTTTTAACAATTCATCAGTTATTATTTTAGCTTCTTCTCTTGATATTCCATCGCTAAGTTTAACATTATCCAAAGACTCATCTATATTATTAAGCATGTCTTCTGTCACTCCTAAGGCTTGATATTCTGTTCCCACTAAGCTTTCCTGTAAGTCGTTGTAAAAAGTTCTACCAGGTATCATTTCACGATTAACTAATGATTCTATTTTACCTGGATCTATCACGTTTCTTCTAACGTTCATTTCTGTTTCAGCATAATTAAACTTAGCTAAAGGATTTTTTGCATCTTCAAAAGCTTTATTTATTTGCTCCATTAAAACACTAGAAGATCCAGTGTCAAACTTATATTTATCTAATAGCTTTTCAATTTGAGGGGCCGTCATAAATGTTTCACCTTGATCAGGTAGCCAAACCATGTATCCTAAGTCTCCATTTTCATTAGCTGTTGGTGTTGCCTTCATTGATTCAATTAAAGACATCCCAGTGTCACTTGATAAAAAATCTTTATCAATCTCCCCTTCGATATTCTTGTTATCGCCAAGTATGTTTTTTGATAAATTATTTTTAGTGGTTTTTAGCGCATCTAATTGAGTCTTTTGTTGCTCCATTTCTCTACGTAACATAGCTTGATCTTTTTGTCCACTCCAAGCATATTGTTCTTTTTTTCTATTAAGTTCTTCTGTTAAAGCTTGAAACTCGTCATCATTTAAATCAGTAGCCCTCATTAACTCTTCATTAGCAAAGTCTTCAAAATAAGCTCTTCTTTCATTTAGTTTACTAGCTACTTGCTTACCTATTGTATCTGATATACTAGACAAACCTTTAGCTGCTGCTAAACCATAGTCTTCTATATTACCACCTGCTGCTGCAAATGCCCCTCTTACTAATGTTGTGTCTGCTGTACTTCTTGCCATGTTATATTATTTATGTTATACCGAAATTTCCTTGAGGTCCAGCAAACGAAGCTATGTTGCCCATTGTATTAGATATAGAATCCCACTTAGCTTGTTGAGCTTGCTGTGCTTGCTGCATGTATGCTGCTGTTTCTTGTTGAGACATACCCAATAAGGTTGCTTGCTTACCCATTTCCATTTGTTGTGATTGTTGTTCTCCTTGAGCTATTAATTGATCTACATTAGCTTGACCTTGAGCACTTCTAAGTGCTAAGTTTTCAGCACCTCTTGCCTGCATCTCTTGTAATCTACCAGCCGTCGCTGCAGCAGCTCTTTGATTTTGAGCTTCTTGTTGACCTATACTAGCAGAAGATCTTTGTGCGGCTATTTGACCTGACTGAGCTAATTGTTGAGCTAAAGCAGCTATACCACTACCACCAGCTGACTCTCTTAAGTTACTCATTATATTAGCCTGACTTTGTTGGAATTGATCTCTTTCAAATTCAGCTTGTTGTTGATTAACCGTTAAATCTTCCATCGTGTTTTCTAAACCAGCATATGGATTCTGTATGTTTGCAAATTGATTCTGCATACCAGCAAATGGATTACTAGTATCTAGATTTTCATAGACACCCCTAAGTCTATTCATTTCCTCTCTAGCAGCTTCTTCTCTAGCCTCTGCATCTCTTTGAGCACTTCTAGCGCTAAAAAACGAACCTATACCAGTTAGAGCTGATATACCGGCTCCAATAGCTAGTAATGGTACTGCTTTTAAAGGGCTTGAATTATTTGCGGATTCTATTTTTTTAGACATAATTTATTATTATTTACTATTATATAGTTACATTTTTTACCACTTATTTACTAGATTCTACAAAACCACATGACGTTGCAAAAAGTTCAGCTGGTTCAGTAGAGTTATTTTTAAAAGTAACCATATTGTAATAACCTTTTATAGAGGTCGTATTACAACACGAATCTTTTAAGAAAAATATATAATCATTAGCCGAAGGGGGCGTTATCGCTATTAGTGATTCTACTGATATAGTGAATGTTGAAATTGTTGTTTCCGCTTGCGTCTGTATTTGAGGTGGATCATCATCTTTCACTATAGAAACTATTTGCCCTACCGGATTATAGGAGGAAACGCCAACGTTGTCAGCGGTCACAAATCCACCTGTATTAGAGCTACCAGTAACATAATAAACAAAATCACCTATTGCAATAGACGGATTAACTGGCATGTTTTGAAAAGTAATTGTAGTTATCATATTTATATTTTAAGATGAAAGGCTAATTAATCTATCTGTATCAAGCTCTATGGTTATATCTCTATTTCCAAATTGTTTTATATCAATATCATAGAAAAGTCTAGCTTGACTAGAACTTGCTCCAAGTGCTACAAAAATATTTTGTATTTCAACAATTGTGCCGCCATTACTTGTAGAGTTGCTATTAGACCAACTAGATTTTCCATATTTATTGAATATTGGTTTTTTAAAAGATGTAATAGTTTTACCTCCAGAAGATTCTTGTACTGTTAAAGCTACTTTAAAACTAGTTTTAAAACCCCTTTTTCCTTTATATAAACCATACGAACGCCCAGCGGGTCCTTCTAGCACTACATCATATTCCGCTCCAGCAGAAAGTCCAGTCGCTACATTATTTTGATGAGTAAAAGTCCACGCAACTCCAGCTGTAGAGTGTCTAAGTGTAACTCTTGTTGGTGCTAATTGAGAAAGTATATATGTTGGTGATTTGGTTGGTACACCCGAAGAAAGCGTTGATGTAGTTTTAAGCGCCTCGCTTGTCAACCTAGAAGTCTCTGATCTTGATGTTATTCTCTTCAACTTTTCTGTCCATTCAGGTATAATATCTATTGAATAAAATCTACTTCTACTAAAAGATACTGGATCACCATTAGATATACTAGTCAAAGCAGAACTAACTGTTAGTTCGTTTTCATTATCACCGTCTGGGTTAACGTGTGTAACCGTATATTTCGTTGGATTCTGTGCTATAGATTTATATGTTAATCTATCGTTAACCCTAATGTTATTAGTGTTTTTAAAAGCCTTCTTAGTGGTAGTAGCTCCTCCGTCAGCTGTTGCTATCATAGTGGTTTTCTGAACAAATATACTAGGGAATTTTTGTAAAAACCTAAATTTACCATTTTTCCCTATAATTCCATTAATTATATCAATCTCTTTACCGTAATCATAAGTAGCTTTGTCGTTTTTAGTTTTATAATCTAATATAGAGGTGTCGTTGATTTTATTAAAAAATGGAACATTAGCTTCATCGTACTCCACAAAACGCTCGTTAACAGCTAAACCAAATTCTGCACCAGGAGTTCCTGTAATAATTATTTCTCTTGTCTCACCTTGTGGATTTATTGCTTCATTTCCAAAATAAATATTATCTATTTGTTTTGTTTTATAAACTATATCTTCAAGATTATATATTAAATCTACATTTATACTATTCGCCAAAGAGGACGTGCCATTATATATTAAATCAAAAATATAAGATTTAACTTTATACTCTTTAGAAACAAGTGATCTTTCTAAAGATATTAATTTTAGTTTTAAAAATTTAGATCTTGTTTGTATGTAAGGTTTATTTTTAAAATATTTTTCTAATTGATTATTTCCAGTATCTGCTTCCGGAGCTATAATTCTTATTCTAGCTATACTAGATGGAGTATTGCTTTTTACTTTACCAGATAGTTTTATTTTATTAGCACTACCGTTAACCCCTCTTGATGTATCACGATGTGTTAAATTTAGGTTTTGTAAAGTAATATTTGTTGGTGTAACAAACTCAGCTATACCATTGTTGTCTGTTATCACAATATTTATATCAACTGATTGTTTCCCCCTTGGCGATAAGTGTCTTATTATTTTTGCCATAACTATTTATTTATATTAAAACCCACGTAAAACCGCGTTTCCATCTATATCTACATTTATATCTGATAAATCATTTATTTGAGCCCAATTGCTTTGTGCAGCATAACCACCAGTACTCTTTTTAAGTATTACTATAACTGCCACATCGTTACTAGGATTAGCTATGGTTGGTGGTTGACCACCACCCCACCAATCACTTGTGCTAACAAAGCCTGGATTGTTCACTACAGCGGTTACAGATCTAGTATTAAACATAACCACTTGATCAACCCTGTCATCCCATTTAGACGCGGCATCTTGTCCTGGTTCAACCCAAGAACCATGTACCCATCCAATGCCATCAACATAACCAGGTAAAGTAATCTGCTCACAAGCGTTTCCATCACTGTCAAGACCACTATATGAACCAATTAAATTACCCCAATCATCATACAAATCTCCATATGGTTTATCACCATACTTCTTGACCATCCACTCTTTAAAAACTCTATATGGCGCAACAGCAGTAATTCCCTCTGTAGCAGGCAGGTAATTAGACGTGCTACCATTGAGGGTAGCGGTAAGTCTACTAAAAGCATTTTGTGCAATTGATGAGTTACCACCATTTTGAAACATTTGGCTATCAGTGCCTTGGTTTTCTAGTGATGCAGGAATGTTAGGCGCTAAAGCAACCATTCCCAAACCTTCATAAGTTCTACCATTGTAAGTATATGGCGCTGAACCATTTAATCCAGAAGCTTTATATCGGTGTGGATCAAATCTAGTGTTTTTTAATGGGTTATCCTCATGACACTCACCAAAGCCAGTGTATAAAGCATTAACATAATTCCCGACGTATTGATTGTACATTGGCATTCTCCAATCCTCCGAAGTGTAGCCATGATATCCACTTATAGTTAAATTGTCATGACATAACACGTAGTCACCCGTGGGATAACCAGCCCATCCAGTCATTCCTGGGTCATAGGGACTTACTGTTATTTTAAAAGCATCAGCTATAGTTTCACCATTGTTAGGAATGATTTCAGGATTTGATGAAGGTTCTACATACAAGACTCCAACACCATCTAACGTGTTAGCAAAACCAGCATCTTGTTGAGATATATACGAGTCACTAATAGTTGCTACTATAGAACCAGCGGTATAAGGACCTAATGTCTCTCTTGTTACTACACAATTTGTTAATGGCATAATCTATATTTTTTATTAATCATAATTTGTTGCTGCTTCTGAATCATCACCATCATTTTGAACCGTCAACTCAGATACTTCTGCTGGATACTCACAACCATACTGTATAGCCAAACCATCCACATCGTCCGATGAACCAGGTATAATACATCCATCACAAGGTGAATTAGCTAGTTCTACGTAGTTTGTTGCGGTCGGGTCCATACAACCATAGTTGAACGCAATACATGGACTATCTGGATTGTTAGCACTTGTTTCATTTGTATTTGCTAAGGGATCATAATTGTAAGCTGTTTCATCTGTGCAACCATACACAATGCTTTCACACGAGCCATCATCCTCGTTGGCTAACGGATTAAAGTTAAAAGCAGTAATATCCATGCAACCAGGAACTACAGCGACACATGAACCATCATCATCCGTTGCATCTGGATTGTAGTTTAACGCTGTTGGATCTGTACAACCAGGTACATATGTTACGCAGTTACATGAACCATCATCAACAGTGGCTAATGGATTATAATTACTACACAAATATTCACCCATAGAATTCATACTACTGTCGGTACAACCCTCTATTATACCATCACCACTACAATCTTCAATTGCAGGATCACAATCTACACCACCTTCACAACATACGCAGGCTGAGCAGTCTATACACTCCACCGTAGCATTAGGATCATAGTTGACGTCGTTTTCATCCATGCAACCATATAGAAGTTCGTTTCCACTATCCCCATCGTATTCACATGGTGCGCAAAAGTTAGCTGGCGCACTAGAATAATCAGCTATAGCTTGAATTTGATCTTCAGTTAAACTACTACAGTCTAGTGTTGCATCACTATTATAGTTTAGAGCAGTTGGGTCCATACATCCCCAACAGTCATAATTGCAAACACCTTGTATTGTTGCTAAAGAATTATAATTACATGCTTGGGGTTCTACGCATCCAACCTCATTTTCCTGTATTACTACTAGTTCGCCACAGCAATCTGGCACTCCATCACCATCAGCGTCCGCACACGATGTTGTTGCTGCTGGATTATAGAATTCATAACTATTATCCATACAACCAACTTGTTCTTCTCCTTCTTCGAAGCAATCCTCGCACTCAACTAATGGTCCACACTCTTCTTCACCATCATCATTAACTATAATATTTTGACAAAATAAACAACTCCAAGAATAAACCTCAGTCCATGTTACTACTCCACCAGACGTTAGTTCACCAAAGTCGGTTAAGTACCCATCTTGCGTTGCGTTTGCATTATAGTTTGTTGCGTTTTCATCTTGGCAACCAATAACATAACTATCACACGAACCGTCTTCAATACTAGCTATTGGATTATAGTTTGGAGCAGCTGGATCTGTACATCCTTGAACATTATATAAGCAGCTTCCATCATCAATATCTGCTGGTAGCATTTCATTAAAATTGTCCGCCATTGGATCAGTACATCCTACAATATATCCAGTTTCATCACATTCAGCACCAGTACAATCAGTAACTATAACTTGAGCAGCCATACCTATTCCTTGAACTAAAAATTGACTAGGATCTGTTACAATACCACTATTACTACCATTTATTTTATTAAACCATTTCCCTTCTTTTTTTATAAACTCATTAACTTTACCTGTCTCTAAGTCTGTTTTAGCTAAAGAAACCCACCATCCATCTTTTTGATTTAAATTATAGTATTCTTTATCATTTAAAGCTACTTCAGTAGTTTCGTAACCAACGGGTATAACTTCTTGAACATAATTCATTTTTCCAGTGGTAACATCTTGAACTGTGCCTTGAAACTCATTGATTCGAGCTTGAGAGCCTTCGTAATTTATTGTTTTAAAAGATTTAACAGTACTAGGTAGGTCATTAAATGAAACAGTTAACTCGGAATCGAAAACTTGCCCATAAAATAGGTTTCTAGATACATCTGAATTATCAGAGTATTTACTTCTATAGTGTTCGTATATACTATTTCTATATGTAGTATAATACTTTCCAGCAATAGATAAACCTTGAGATGGTACAAATGACTTAAAACTAACCCAACCCTTAGCTGCTTCGTTAAAAGAAACTGTTGTGTCTAAGTTTTGAAAAGCTTTTCTATGTTTTAATGACAAGTTGTATTCTCCAGAAACTTTATCAAAAGATCCCAGTAAACTTTCTGTTGCCCGCATATTATCTCTAAACCAAGTCTTCATGCCAACATCAGATATTGGTGTTAATCCATCTCTTGATAATCTTAATACAGCACCTCTTTGTTTGTCTGTGAAATACATTCTATATTGATCTGCTGTTAGAGATTCTGGATTTTTAGATATTCCATAATCTCCAACAAAAGGAATAGCTGTACCCAACACCTTGTCTGTTGCTGTTAACTGTGGATTACCATCAGCATTAAACAAAGCATCTTTACTTGATAAAATCTTTAACACCTTGTCTTCAGTAAATACCACAATATCTGTATCTCTAGTTTTCATAGCCTGAATAGAGCCATACGATGGATTTAATTCTTTAGTTATTTTCTCCGCCATGTTAAATTCATTCAGATTATTAATCTGTGAAGTAGAATTATATAAGCCAGAATATATTAAACCACTACTAATATTCTCTTCTTTATAACCAGAAAATGTTGTTGACACTTTAACACCATTATCTAATTGAGGGGCATTATAATCGTCTCTAATTCTGTCTGATTCAACTCCATTACCAAACGAATAACAGTTAAACCAGGGTAGTTTAACAGGTTTATTCCAAGTTTCTATTTCCACTCCATAATAACCTGTTATACGTTTAAAGTGAAAATTAAAACGAACTGACGTAGAGCTTCCAGGAGGAGTTAATTGTATACCAGAGTACTGGATAGCGGAAATACTACCTATAGGTGTTACACCAGGAGTTATTATAGAAACTGGATAAAATGAATCTGGTGAAGCTATCGGGTTTTCAGCATCCCACTCTATAAAACTAAAAACATAAGTTGGTGTTATATTAGTAAAATTATATTCACAAACTTCCCCATCCAACGCTGCAACTTCACAAGCGTTCTGGGTTGTGTATGAAATTCCACTTGTTGTATTGTAGTACTGTGATACACCCGTTATTATATCACCCCATTGAACAGCATTAGAATTATATTGCGCCAATAAATTTCCCGCGCTAGTTAATATAACTTCACATTCCCTATCTCCTTCTTTTATAAATGTTTTAGGAGTACTAGTTAAACCACCACTTTTGTCTTCGTCTGTTAATTCTGGAAATCCAGAAAGATTGTTACTTGCGGGATCATACGCCACGCCATCCACAGGTGAATATAAATCTTTAATAACTGTTTTGGTTTCAGTACCATCTCCATGTTCAAAAACCAACTCATCACCAATTAGTATTTCGTGTCTATGTAATTCTGTCCTACCATCATAATTCCAATCAGAAACAATTGCAACAATCGCTCTATTATCTTCTGACGTGAAATATAAATTTTTAACCCTATGATTATCATAATTCTCTCCAAGCTCAACTGGTGTCATCACGCCGTCTACCTCTCTATTAACTTTTACTTTAGAATTTATAGGCATGTAATCGTACATGTTTGTACTATTAATTCTCATTGGTATAGCTTTAGAAGCCTCATAATATAAATCTAAGCCCACATCTTCTTTGGGTTCAGTTTCAAAACAAGCACCTTTCTGCGCGTCGGGATTAATAGTCTCGTAACTAACAGTTTGGACTGTTAAAAATTTTATTTTAATACTTTCACTACCATCATGTTTCATCCGACCACGTGGATCATAGGTACTTGTATCTAAACCTAAGTTTGTTAAAGTGTTAGTATCTTGTTCTATTTTTCTAAAATGAATTCTATATGAACGTCTTTCACACACATAAGGGTTATCTGTTACAGGGCCACCAGGTTGACCGTCTGCCATAGTTAGTTCTTCAACCATATCACATGGTGCACAACCAGTATCTTCATTGGGTTGGTAAAACTCCATTGTATAACCAAACCACACTGGTTGTGTTATGTTTCTAGAGTAATTTTTTACCTCAGTGGCTTCATTAACTCGTATAACTTTATAAATATCAGAGTCTCCTTCAAACTGAAACAACTGATCAATAGTGGTTATTTTTCCAATAAATTCATTAGTTTGAGCACCATACTGAGTAGATTTCACTGCTGATATTGTTATTTCACCCTTAGTACCGTTAGAAGCTCCACCATCACTTAAAGATTCTGGTTCGTAAAAGTTTCCACCTGCGGGCGAAAATCCAGTTTCATTTGGAAATATCATTCTTCTAGCTTTAGCACCATCTATAAAAGCATGGCTTGTTGGCACCGTGGTACCAGAAGCGTTAGTTGTTTGTTTAGACACACTGTACGATCGCCAAAATGCCCTAGTCATTTCATTATGCTGCCATGTACAAGAACCCATTACAGGGCCACCATTAGCACCTATAAGGCTTGTGTTATAAGAACCCGAGTTGATTTGACTCATAGATGGAATTAAAGTCACGGCATCTGATCCTAATATAGTGTCATAAATTTGTATAGTACCCTGTTGATACCACTCTGCCCCAAGTAATGTTGATGTAATATCATCTGGATCCCATATGTAAAAAGCTCCTTCATCAACAAAATCAAAGGTACTTTCACTAGTAAAACTCAATACAGCATTATCGAAAAAGTCAGGGTCTTCGTCTTCAGTAAAAGTATATTCTCCAGGAGAATCATCAACACTTGACCATATGTCAGTTATACCATCAAACGCTCCAAAAAACCAATTTGCACCATTATCAACTGGATTTGTAGCGGCTGGATCAAGTGAGAATGTAGCCTCGTCATTAGCGTGATCACCAACGGTAGCTTCGTTTTGAGACGAACTAGATATATAAGATAAATCATATTCGCCATCAGATTGATATTCTATTGATTGACCCAACACCATAACACCTTGTGCTAATGCTTGGTCTTTTTCTATTTTAACAAAAAACTTACCATCATACTCTGGCTTGTGTTGTACTACGGCTTCTCTAAACTCTATTGTATAAACTAAATAAGATTTTAGCCAACTAGCATCAGGAAAATCCGCAGCCCAAGCACCACTTGTTATATATGGGTCGCTACAATTACTATCATCAGCAACCGAGTCTCCGTCGTCATCACAAGTAGCATCACATTCACAAAAGAATTGATAATGGTTAATATCATTTTCAGCAAAAGGATCGGTCCATGCTACTTCAACGTTAGCATTAGAGTCGGTTAATCTCCAATTAGATAGTGTTCTCCAAGCACTTTTTCTAGTGTACCGTATGGGGCACGTAGCAGCTGAACCATTAGCCTCACCAGCGTGATAACCTATTATTCTAAACTCTACTAATCCCTCAATTTTTCTACCAAAAATACCCTCATCAGATTCAGTGTTAAAATAGTTGTTCCATGTGTTGGCTTGGATTTTAAACCTAGTACCTCCTTGAACAAGTCCAGCCGGAGGATTACTATTAGCATCACCGGTTAACCATATGCCCGTTGTATTAGTTGCGTCAAGACCACCAACACCAATACCAGTTGTTTCATCGTTAGGGTGGCCAATAAAACCTAATCTAAGATATTTTGTTTTAACAAAATCTGGAGCTTCATTTTCAATAGCTATAATTTTATATCTAGCCTTTTCTAAAACCGGCTCCTCTTCTCCATGTCTATTTTTTAATATTAAATAGGTTTCTTCATCAACCTTATTTCTATCAGATGAGTTAAAAGATATCCATATATTTTCATCTCCAGCGTCATACCATCTATCCATTATAAGATTGTAGTATTCATTGGATGTTTCCTTAACATAATACTTAACGTAATCAATCCAGTCAGCTGGTGGTTCATCATCACTCCAATTTTGAGAAACAACGAAATTGTTTTGTAAGGCGCAAAGTGTTTTTTCTACAGAAATATCACCTGTTAGTGAATCGTAAATTTCTCCCTCTGCGTCGATTGTACTACTATAGCCAGGTGTTATAACTGGTGTTTCTCTACCATACTTATCACCAAATACAACTCCAATTTTATAATCTCTTAATGATTTTATAGATTTTTTAGGATTATTTATATTAGCAGAATCATTACTTTCTATAGTTTGAGTTAAATTAATAGGTCCATTTAAATTATAACCTTGTAAATAATTACCATACACCACTCTATTTCCAACAATCTCTTGGCTCAATGCTTTTCTTGGAACATTATCCCACGCTCTAAGTATTTGGTTGGAATCTAAAACTCTATGTATCATTTCTGAGGTTATAGATAAATAACCAGTTTTTATGTCTGAAGAATCTTTATTTGGTGTAAAGTAATCCCATTCGTTATCTTTTCCTCTGTCAATACTACTTACAACATAAACATTAGATGAGTCTGTAGACTTGTAAAGTACATCAACACTTTTAACGTCTTCTGGGATATTTACAGGTATAAAATCTTTTATGGCTAAATGTCTAATTGTATTTACCATTCCAAGATTATAGGCTTTACTAATTTTATAATCAAATCTATCTGGTAAGAAAGCTAATTCAGACCATGGAGAAAACGCAGAATATTCACCATCTTCATATTTATATCTATATCCAAATCTAACTAACTTCAATTCAAATAGTGGTTTGCTTAATTCTAATGAAACATCCCAAGTACTCATATTAACTGTGATACCTGCGTTACCAGAAATTATAATAACTCTAATATTTTTTTGATTACTTAATGTTTCATTTCCTTCATCGTCTTCATAACAAACAAAATTACAAGTAAATGTTATGTCAGGATTTAAACTACTTGTAAAAACTAGGATATCATTTTTTCTAAATTGAGTATTTTTAAAACCATCTCCAGCTGGAGTTAGAACCTTTATATCGCCTATAACTAAAAGACTATTTTCATCAATTCCACCCTGTTGAGTTATTGTGGATTCATTTAAAATAACACCTGTTACTTGAATATTGGTTTCGCCAAAAGGTCTATCAGATGAACGCATTTCTAGTGTTGGTGGTGTTTTAGGAGCTTGTCGCAATACTGCTACGTGTTTTTCAAGTAAATCCGTTTTGATTGGATTGCTACCTATTCCATCACTTAAATCACTAACATTAACTAAAACCTCTGTTGAAGGGTCTTCTACATATAATTTTGTGTGAACAAAACCATTGTTGCTATAACCATCAATATTTGTACCAGCTTTACATCTTTCTATATTTATTTTTTTAGGTTCAGAATAACCATCTGTCCAAAGTAATAAATCATCAATAATGTTTATTCCGTTTATAGTATTTAGATGAGAACTATTACCAGTGAATAAAGTACCTGGATTAAAGTTTAAAACTCTTTCAGCTTCAAATAAATAATAATGCATACCAACCACACTAAAAGTAGATCCTTCATAACCACTTATAGATACCACTCTATCAAGTAGTATTCTCAAGGTTCCATCATCATCCGTTGTTACACCTATCACGCCTGCGGGGTCAGTTAATAAATCATCACCACTTTCGCTAAGAATCCGCATTGTCATACCTGGTCTAAGTGTGTTTTTATATGATCTACCCTGAGGACTGGTTATATAAGCACTAAGTTCATTAAATCCGTTTATATCACCACCAGTACCTAAACTATCTGGCGTAAGAAAATCTGCGCTTTTTGCTAATACTCCAAAAATATCAACAACCACTAAACTTGAATCATTAAATTCATCAACCTCAACTATGTAATCAGCGTATACTCTTTGCCCTAACGCATCGCTATCTGCAGTACCGTTATCAACGTAAAAGTTTTTAGGTGCTATAAGTTTTGACGCCATAAAGTAATACGCTTTATTGGTTTTTTCGTCAGCAACACTACCAACGCAATTGGGAAAAGCATCTGGAATTGAAGCTGAGACAGGACCACTTACATCTGAAAACCAAGTTTGTGTAGGAGAAAAAGCTTCCGCTACATTACCTTTTATGTTCTGAACAGCGCCAGCTGCACCACCTTCTTGACCAGCAGAATCCGTTGTTCTAACTTGGATATTCATAGCGTGTCTATATTCTCCGTTCTTAACGAGTCTTTCGTCAAGATCTTTGTTCATCTTTCCACCCGTAAAAGTATGTTTAATTTCTGGCATAATATTATTTTATAGGTTTACTCAACCCTTTTAAAACTTGAGTAAATTCTTCCATTTTAATATTAGATAATCTTATTTTTGCTTTTCTAGTTTCAGCAAATTTTTCTTTCTTATATCTAAGTATAATAAACTCTGGTATATTAGATCTTGTAGATAATATACCGTAAGCTATCCACTTGTAGCAAGCCTCTTCACAAAACTTATGCACAACCATTTCATTATCAGTTCCAAGTCCATCACTTATATATTTTAATATAATAGTTTCACCAGCTAAACTAGATCCAAAATGTATCATGCCTCTAGCATAGTCAATATAAAATGTTCCGTTAGACTGTGCATGTTGTGGATCTAGTCCATACCTTCTACCCTTATTATCTATTTCTATATCGGTAGAATCATTAGAGTATACATCAGTTTCTTTTTTATCTTGGTATTTAGATAATGTGTTACTAGGTACTTGTTCTGTTAAATTTAAGTCACCTATAAATTGATAAACACCATCTGCATCTTGGGTGATAGCAAATGGATTAGATGTTTTATTGGTTGGATACAAAACTCTTTCAATACCATTACTATCTGATCGAGTCACTTTAACATAGTTAACATAATCTTGTGGTAATACCATTTTTAAAGTATTTGGGACTTCTATCTCTTGAGATTTAACAGAACGAAAAACATCGTATGATAGTTCTTGAATAGCACGCATAGCATGAAATTGAACTTCAGTTCTTTCTACCCTAGGTATTATCTTACCCTCTCCCACGTGCGATATCATAAATGCGCTAATAATGTTATCTAGCGATGTAAATTGATAAGTACCAAAATCACTTCCAGTGTAATATGCTTTTTGCGTCTGATTGTCTAATAATCCCATAATTAACTATTTTGTTCTTGTCTTGTTTGTTGTTTATCAACCGCTATGGCTTGTTGAAGTTCAGGACTTTCTATTGCCACACCTGCTAATTGTAGTATTCTGGTAACTAAAGCCTCTTCATCTGATGGCGATAATATAAAGTGTGTAGAATTGTTATAATTGTACAGGGGTTTTTCACTAACAACAACATAGCTCCAATTAGGTGAAACAGGTCTTACGAAGTATTCTAATCTAATTGAGCTTGATCCAGTATCAATTGGATCTGGGTGAATCTCCATAATCATAGCTTGTTGACTTGTGTTTGTTGCAGATGGATTAAGGTTTGTTCTTCTTACAAAAACAGGTCTAGAACTTACAGGTGCGGTTAAAGGGTTTCTTTTTATATCTAGCAATCTATTCATATCAACTTCAGTTATTTCAACTAAACCATTATCTCCTCCTGTATTTAAATAAGCAGTTGCTATCATGTAGCAAGATTTAGGTATGCTCACAAGTCCTCCAGAACTTATTGTAATACTATTATTTCTTGTCTTTATATAACTCAACTTTTCTCTCAACATTTCCCCCTCATCAAAAGCTTCTGTTTGATTCTTTGGTTTTAGTTGAGCCATTTTAAAAGCATGAAAATGATTATTAATAATATCTAATTGTGCTTTATCTGCTAATAAATTAAACTCTTGAGGAGTTATATATCCTCTTTGTTCTTTATTAGATATTGTTAATACTTTTTTATATACTACATTTACATCTACCATTATTATTATTTTTTATAAGGAAATTGTTTGTTAAGCCAATTTTTCCTTTTATTACATCCACAATCTTTAGCACCAACAGCTCTTGCTGCTATTTGAGCTAATGATTTAATTCCAGTAGCTGTTGTGAATTTATGTATTGTATCTCCTAATCCTTTTGATTTCATATTAATATATATTTTACTATAATATAGTTACATAATAAAGTGAAAGGTTAGCCCTTAAATAAAAATAGCCACTCCTTTCGGGTGGCTATTTCTATCAGTTAAAAGATTATTAATTTAATCTCTTTTCTATATTTGAATATATTTCCATACCTTCGTCAGTTTTAAACCATTGTGCTAACGCAGAATACGGATGCTCATCAAATGGGACAGTCATTAACTTTTTGTCGTTTGAAGCCCACATAAAATGTCTTTGATCACTTGATAATTTTAATATTCTAGCTTCAGTAGCTTTAATACCAAAATTTCTAAGTTGGATATTTTCATCATTAGCTAGTTCTATGAATAACTTAGGATTTTTCTTAGCAAATAGTAATAAATCTCTTTTTAATTCTTTAGAACTCATACTAGATACCTTAGATCCGCTTTCTACTCTCATTATAGATTCAGCCATATTAATATCCATATTCATAGCCGCATTTAAAGCTTTTAATTCTTGTTCTATAATATCAACTTGATTTGCAGCTTGAACTTTTGGTTTTAATTCAACCCAAGTTTTACCAGCTTGTGGATGGTATTTAGACATAAGTTTTTGAAGATTAACCTTATTCTTCTTAACATGTAATATTCCTGATCTAAATATAATGTGAGATAATCTTTGATCACCTTTCATTTCATCTACAAAAACTGTTCTTTGATTTTCACAGTATTTCAATTCTCTTTCGTAACCCTTTTCTTCATCAAACCAATATATATTTGTAGCTTTAATAGATTTGCTTAGTGGTTTTGTACCATTTCTTAACACGTAAGTTCTATCTTTTATTTCCCATTCATCTCTCTTTGGTTTGGGTTTAACTTCTTTTACTTTAGGAGTTTCAACCACCGGTTCTTCCATAACAACCGTTTCTTCAACTACAGGTTCTTCAACTATAGTTTCTTTCTTTTTCTTTGCCATAATATAATATAATAAAAATTAATAAAAAAATAGAGGCAGCATTTAGCTGCCCCTATCTTCAACTAAGTACTAGTTCAATAACATAAAGTTATTAGCACCTTGTACAACCATGCATCTTTCTGATAAGAAGTTAACTTGCATTGCATCTAATTTAGATGTAACTGCACCAACAGATCCAGTGATCCAAGTCTTCATTCTTCTACTCTCCATTTGAGAAGCTCTATAACGAACGTGTAGGAAAGGTCTTTTCATATTCTTTCCTAAACTTTCATCATAAACCGAAGAAACACCAGCAGGTACCATTATACCTCTAATGTCTTCACCAGCAGTAGCAGCAGCATTAATACCACCTCTAGTAGCCAAGTCATTTAGATATTTCCAATCGGATTTGTAGAAGTCATAAGAACCTCTTCTAAATCCTGAGAAACCTAA
>TARA_R100001443_G_scaffold100560_2_pt1 | contig 29814 bp, 36 predicted proteins | sample TARA_R100001443 | Tara Oceans TARA_R100001443 (sample SAMEA2622142) | marine metagenome | biome: marine biome (ENVO:00000447); feature: deep chlorophyll maximum layer (ENVO:xxxxxxxx); material: "saline water (ENVO:00002010), including plankton (ENVO:xxxxxxxx)" | depth 50 m
AAGCTACCCTGAGATGAAGAGTAAGCGTGTCAAAGCAATGTTAATGGGAGAGGTTATTAAACCTCGTATTAATACTGAGACAGACAAGACTGACAAGTTAAGAATGTCTAACGGTATTGCACCTAACCTTGTTCATTCAGTAGACTCAGCGTGTATGATGAAGACTGTAAACATAGCATACGAAAGAGGTATTAAAAACTTCTGCAATGTGCATGACAGCTTCGGAACTACTGCGGCTGATGTAGAAACACTGAGTGCTAGTTTGAAAGAAGCATTTATAGAAATCTTTACCAAGCATGATGTCTTGAAAGATTTTAGAGATGACGTCTTTCATCAACTACCAGAAGCGTTGCGTTCAAAGTTACCTGAAGTACCTGAGAAGGGTAATTTAGATATTGAGCGTTTAAGAGATTGCGATTTCTTTTTCGCTTAAACAATAAAGTACCCATAATAGACAGTAAAGGATAACAATATGGACGACAATGAAAAACACTACCAACAATTTGATTACCCATGCCCTTTAGATACGGCAGTTGCGGCAATCGAAAAAGGTTGGATAATTGAAAGACCAATAGAGGAGAACGATAATGGCGAAGAACAATAATGTAAAGATTGTATCACCTGTAGGAGTTAGTCAATATGCTTGGCTTACTACACCTGATACACGCTTTGACAGTGACGGACATTTCAAAACTAATTTGATTATCCCTGCTGACGAAGCTAAGTCATTGATGAAAAGCATTGATGATGAGATGAAAGAAAGTCTTACTCTTGCTAAAGAGAAGGCTAAGGGCAAGAAGGTAAAAGAAGGAAACACACCTTATGAAATGGAAACAGATGATGACGGTCAGGAAACTGGCAATGTTATCTTTAAGTTTAAAACGAAAGCTCAAATCATTTCAAAGGACGGTAAAGTTATACCTAACAAGGTAGCTATCTTTGATAGCAAAGGTAAACCTATGACTGACGTAAACGTATGGTCAGGTTCAGAAATGAAAGTATCTGCTGAACTAATTAAATACTACACTGCCATTGCAGGTGCAGGTGTATCACTGAGACTTAGAGCAGTGCAAATCACTAAACTTGTAGAAGGTGGAAGTGGTAATGCAAAAGGCTATGGCTTTGATGATGTCAAAGACGGCTATGAACACGAGGAGTCGGCAGATGTGGTACAAGAAGAGACTGAGAAACAAGAAACTGACTTCTAAACAAGTTGGTTTAGCACATGGATTTCGGTCTGGTCTTGAAGAACAGATAGCTGATGAGCTAAGGGGTCTGCGTGTGCAGTATGAGTTTGAAGAAACTAAATTAAAATATGTTAAACCTACAAAGACACATACTTACACGCCAGATTTCTATTTACCTAAACAAAAAATATATATTGAAACTAAGGGCATGTTTACTTCTGCTGATAGACAGAAGATGAAATTAATTAAAGAACAACACCCTGACAAAGACATTCGATTTATATTTAGTAATTCAAAATCAAGAATAAGTAAGAAGTCTAAAACTACTTATGGCATGTGGGCTGATAAGTATGGTTTTAAATGGGCTGATAAACATATACCGAAGGAATGGTTACAATGAGTAATGAAAGAGAAGAAACAAAATATATTATAGTACATGCTTCCGATACTCAACCTTCCGAAAATTTAGACGTAGAAGATATTAAAGCAAGAGACCGTAAAGACGGTTGGTTATCCTGTCGCTTTCATAAAGTAATTACCAGAGAAGGTGATATACAAGACGGAAGAGATATAAAGATAGCAGGAGCTCACATAGAGAATAGCGATAAAGTTTCAAACACCAACTCTATAGGCATTTGTCTTGTTGGTGGGAAAGACACGAATAACAAGCCTGATTGTAACTACACTTTAAAACAATACATAGCTTTAAAAGAGCTTGTATCTGATTTAAAAAAGGAGTACAAGAAAGCGGTTATCGTGGGTCACAGAGATGTGGCTGACGTCCTGTCTCCACACTTCAACATAGAGGAGTTGTTGAGATAGTTTGTTTGTACCCTGCCAGTAGAAATACTGGTGGGGTTTTTATATACAAATATTTCAGCAAAAAAATTTAGAGAGATTATGGAAAGTCAATTTTTATATCATTCGCCCTGTGAAAACTGCGGTTCGTCAGACGCAAATTCTGTTTATGATGACGGACACGCCTATTGTTTTTCATGCGGCACAACAACGAGAGGACATGCTTTGACAACTAATGAATTTGTACCAACAAACTCTGACTTTGTTCAGGGTGAGATTACACCATTGAATAGTAGAGGATTAGACACAACTACATTACAAAAGTTTAATTATCAAACAGGACAATACAATGGTAAGCCAGTACAGATTGCAAACTATTACAATAAAGATAGACAATTAGTTGCTCAAAAATTACGACACCCTGATAAATCATTTCAATGGATAGGTGACGCCAAAGAGTCTGGGTTGTTCGGTCAACATTTGTGGCGTGACAAAGGTAAGATGTTAATTATAACTGAAGGCGAGATAGACGCACTATCAGTATCCAAAATAAATCAAAATAAATTTCCAGTAGTAAGTATAAAATCAGGAGCACAAGGTGCTAAGAAAGATATACAGCGAGAGCTTGAATGGATTGAAGGCTTTGAGTCTGTTGTCTTTATGTTCGACCAAGATGAACAAGGTAAAGCAGGTGCATTAGCGTGTGCTAAATTATTATCACCTAACAAAGCAAAGATTTGTACGTTACCTATGAAGGACGCAAATGAAATGCTAGTAACAGGTAAAGTAAAAGAACTTGTTGATTGCATTTGGTCAAGCAAAGCATACAGACCTGACGGTATTGTATTAGGTTCAGACTTATGGGAAGAAGTAAAAGTTGAAGACAAATACATAAGCGTAAACTATCCGTTTGAATGTATGAATGTAAAGACACATGGTCTTCGTAAAGGTGAGCTTGTTACTGTAGCCGCAGGTTCAGGCGTAGGTAAGAGTTCATTTTGTAGACACATTGCATTAGATTTATTAAACAAAAATTTTAAGGTTGGTTACATTGCATTAGAAGAAAGCGTTAAAAGAACGGCTCTTGGTATTATGGGTGTAGCTTTAAAGAAACCACTACACTTAACAAGAGAGGGAATAGATGAGACCAGACTTCAGGAAACCTTTAATGCTACTGTTGGTAATGGCGGCTTTTATTTATACAATCACTTTGGCTCTACAGCAAGTGACAATCTAATATCTAAAATTAGATACTTAGCAAAAGCATGTGGTGTAGACTTTGTTGTACTTGACCATTTACACATGGCGTTGTCTTCTGTTGGTGATGAAACAACAAATGATGAAAGAAAACTTATTGATTATACTGTAAGTAAACTAAGAAGTTTAGTTGAAGAGACAGGTATAGGATTAATATTAGTATCACATTTAAGAAGGTCGACTGAAGGTGATAAAGGATTTGAAGACGGTAAGCAGGTAACACTAAGTAGTTTAAGAGGTAGCCAAGCTATAGCTCAGTTATCAGATTTAGTTATATCTATGAGTCGTGATTTAAAATCAGAAAAAAATATTGCTGATATTTATATTCTTAAAAATAGATTTAGTGGAGAAACAGGTAAAGCATGTAGTCTTTACTATGACTTAGAAACTGGTTGTTTATCAGAGGTTAAGAAAGAAGTACAAGATGACTTCTAATACGCCAAGACGTGCACTGCAATGGACTACAATAGTTATGGGTGCTCTTGCAGACGCAAAAAACAACCCTGATAAAATGATTAACATTGAAGTAGCTAAAGAAGAGTCTGCAATAGTAGTTGAACAAGCTATTATGGCACTTATGGCTCAAGGAGAAATGGCGGCTTTTAGATTAGTTGTAGATTTAAAAACACTACATTAGGAGACAAATGAAAAAAAAGAAAAAGATAGAGCTACCTGATATACCTAATTGTGCTGACTTTTATATGGCATGGTGGTTGGATATAAATACGGACAGCTCATGGTTGACACCAGAAAAAGCAAAAACAACTAAACCTACAATCTGTTTGACAACAGGTTGGTTAATATCAACTAAAGATAATTGTCACAGACTAGCGGCAGATTATAATTTTAATGATGACGGCACACTTGGTGACATAGGTGGCGTTACTACAATTCCAAATAGAAACATAATTAAATTACAAAAGGTAAAACTATAATGCGATATTGCTTCGACATAGAAACAAATGGATTTCTTGATGACTGTACTACAGTGCATTGTATTGTCTTAAAAAATATAGACACAAATGAAATTCTAAAACCCACTAATGAAGAAGCTATTAAACTTTTAAGTGAAGCAGATTTAATTACAGGTCATAACATTATTAAGTTTGACATACCTGTACTAGAGAAATTATTTGGCTTTAAAACTAAAGCACAAATTTTCGATACAATCGTAGCAACTCGTTTGTTGTTCCCAGATATAAGGGACAGTGACTTTAAACGAAATGACTTCCCTGCGAATTGTATTGGCAGACACAGCTTGAAAGCGTGGGGTTATAGGGTGGGTAATTATAAGGAAGCATTTGATACAGACTGGAAAACATTTAGTCCTGCTATGCTAGACTATTGTGTTCAAGATGTAGAAGTCACTCACAGTTTATTTAAAATGATTGAGAATAGAGGTTACTCTAAACAAGCAATGGAGTTAGAACATGATGTTGCTCAATTAATATACAAACAAGAAAGACATGGTTTTACTTTTGATAAAGAGAAAGCCGAACAATTATATTCTACATTAAACGCAAGACGATTAGAACTAGAAGATGAGTTTCAAAAAATATTTTTACCTATTACTACAAAAAGAATATCACCTAAAACAGGTAAACAATTAAAAGATAAGGTGACTGTATTTAATCCTTCTAGTAGATTACATATAGCAGAAAGATTACAGAGTAAATATAATTGGAAACCAGAAGAGTTTACTGCTGACGGTAAACCAAAACTAGATGATACAGTATTAAGTCAATTAGATTATCCTGAAGCAAAGTTACTTGCTGAACATTTTTTACTAGATAAAAGAATAGGACAGTTAGCTACTGGTGCACAGGCTTGGTTAAAGAATGAACGTAATGGAAAGATACATGGAACTTGTAATACAAATTCTACCGTCACTGCTAGAGCTTCTCATAGTAATCCAAACTTAGGACAAGTACCGAGTGTATCTGTTCCTTATGGTAAAGATTGTAGAAGTTTATTTACTGTGCCTAAAGGTAAGAAGCTAGTAGGGATTGATATTTCAGGACTTGAGATAAGAATGTTATGTCATTTTATGTCTAAGTATGATGACGGAGAATATTCTAAAGTTGTATTAGAAGGTGACATACACACTGAGACACAAAAACTAGCAGGACTAGAAACAAGAGACCAAGCAAAAAGATTTTACTATTGTTTCTTGTATGGTGGTGGTGTTAGAAAGATAGCATTAGTAACTGGCAAGAAAGTCAGTGAAGCGTCTAAGATAAAACAACGCTTCTTAAATAATTTACCTGCGTTAAATAAATTAATAACGCAAGTACAATCGGCGGCTGAACGTGGATACTTAATAGGTCTTGATAAACGTAAGATAAAAATTAGGTCTGCACATGCCGCACTTAATACTTTACTTCAATCTGGTGGAGCTCTTGTTTGTAAGCAATGGCTTGTCGAGTTTGATAAAGTAGTTAAGAAAATACCTGAAGCACAACAAGTGGTTTGGGTGCATGATGAAATACAAGTCGAGTGTCTTGAGAAAGACGCTGAGACTATTGGACGGTTAGCTGTCGAAGCCATTAAACGTACTGGCGAACACTTCCAATTAAGACTTCCTCTTACAGGGGAATACAAGATAGGAGATAATTGGAGTGAAACACACTAGCAAATGGGACATTGATTTAAAGTTTGGTAAGAGTGGTGAAGACAGAGTAGCTAACTTATTAAACGCAGATAAATCAAAAATAGAAGTTAAGACTGAAAGAGATTGGTGGTACAAGACAGGTAACATAGCAATCGAAATAGAGTGTAGAGGTAAACCAAGTGGATTATATGCTACTGAAGCAGATTACTGGGTTCATATCCTGCACAAAGACGGCAAAGATTATTGTAAATTATTCTTTGACGTGCCAACACTAAAAGAAATAGCTTTTAAATATATAGATAACACTAAGATGATAGGAGATAACTTTGCTTCTAAGTGTATACTTATACCTTTAAAAGAATTGTTTGATGTAAAAGAGAGGGTTAAATTATAATGAAACGTAAACTATTGATAGACGGTGACATTCTTATTTATAAGATTGCTACTATGAATGAAGTAGATACACACTGGGGTAATGGTTTGTGGACTTTACATTGTGATGAGAATATTTGTAAAGCTCAGGTAGATAGTACCATTGAAGATTTACTTACAGACCTTGAAGCAGATAGCTATGTTGTAGCTCTTACAGATACACATAACTTTCGTAAAGATGTACTACCTTCTTACAAAGACAATCGTAAACAAAAGAGAAAGCCTATGGTTCTTAATGCTCTTAGAGATTATGTATTACAAGAACACAACGCTGTAATATATAAAGGGCTAGAAGCTGATGATGTCTTAGGCATTATGGCTACTGAACCTAGTAATATGGAAAGAGTTATTGTTTCTATAGATAAAGACCTTAAACAAATACCTTCTTTAATTTCTACTGACGGCAAAACAGTACAGAAAATAGACAAAAAACAGGCAGACTATTGGTTTATGGTACAAGCTATGGCAGGTGATAGCACTGACGGATATTCAGGCGTTCCTAACGTAGGTGTCAAAACAGCACAGAAGTTATTAGGTGATAATAATGTTCCCTTATTAGACCTATGGAAGAAAGTTCTGTCTGCCTATGACAAAGCAGGTTATTCTGCTAAAGAAGCCCTACAACAAGCTAGGGTTGCACATATACTAAAACATAAAGACTATAACAAAAAGACAGGTAAAGTTAAACTATGGCGGATATGATAAAAGAACCACCACACTATACCCAACATGAGATAGAACCTATTGATTTTATTGTAAAAAATAAACTCGATTTCTGTCAGGGTAATGTGGTTAAATATATATGTAGATATAATCTCAAAGGTGGCATTGATGATTTGTTAAAAGCAAAGCAGTATATTGATTTCATTATTGAAAAAGATAATCATAAACAACTTAATTTAAAACTAGATGACAAAGCACAAACACCTAATGATAAGGGCGGAGATAAGCTCACCCCCAAAGGATACTAGATATATAAAGAAGTGGGTCAGAAAATTAGTCCACTTAATTAAAATGAAAATGCTAGGTAAACCTATTGCCTATTACTGTAATAAAGAAGGTAATAGAGGTCTTACCTGTGTGACTGTTATTGAAACATCACATATAGCATTTCATTGTTGGGACGAATGTAACCCTGCGTTACTGCAACTAGATGTCTATACTTGTTCTGAGTTAGATGAAACTGCAATCTTTAAACACATAGAAACATTCAAACCTACAACAATCAAATACAAATATTATGACAGAGAAAACAATTTTAAATTAATTAAGGAGACATAAATGGACTATGCAAGAGACGAACTACTAACTTATTTTGGTAAGACAACACTAAAAGACAGATACCTTTTACCGAATGAAGGTTCGCCTCAAGACGCATTTATGAGAGCCGCTAAGGCTTTCTCAGATGATGACGCAATGGCTGAAAGAATTTATAACTATGCGTCTAAACTTTGGTTTATGTTTGCTACACCTGTATTAACTAATGCAGGTAGTAAAAGAGGTCAGCCTATTTCCTGCTTTCTAAATTATGTAGGAGATAGTCGTACAGGTTTAACCGCACACTACACAGAGAACGCATGGTTAGCGTCAGTAGGTGGCGGCATTGGTGGGTACTGGGGACATGTTCGTTCAGACGGTACACTCACTAGCGGCGGTAGCCAAAGCTCAGGGTCTATTCCTTTTTTGCATGTCGTTGACTCAGAGATACTAGCTTTCTCTCAAGGTAAAACTAGAAGAGGAAGCTACGCCGCATACATGGATTTATCTCACCCAGAGATAATGGAATTTTTAGACATGCGTAAACCTAGTGGTGGTGACATACATAGAAAATGTCTTAACCTACATCATGGTGTCAACGTACCTGACAGTTTCATGCAGTTAATTGACAAATGTATTGAAGACCCAAGCTATGATGATAGTTGGAATTTAATTGACCCACACACTAAACAAGTAATACGGACTGTTTCTGCTAAAGAGATATGGCAACGTATCTTAGAAAACAGAGTAGCTACTGGTGAACCCTACCTTTGCTTTATTGACACAATCAATAATGCTCTTCCCCAAACACAAAAAGATAAACAATTAAAAGTACATCATTCTAATTTATGTACTGAGATTACACTACCTACTAATGAACAACGTACTGCTGTGTGTTGTTTGTCTAGTGTGAACTTAGAAAAGTTTGATGAATGGAAAGATAATGATAAATTTATACCTGATTTAGTTAGGTTCTTAGATAATACATTACAATCATTTATTGACAATGCACCAGATGAATTAGCAAAAGCTAAATTTAGTGCACACCAAGAACGTAGTATTGGTTTAGGAGCTATGGGCTTTCATGCGTATTTACAATCAAAAGGTATTGCCTTTGCGTCTGCTTTAGCTAAAGGACAAAACTTAAAAATATTTAAAAAGATTAAAGAAGAAGCAGTACAAGAGTCAAAGAACTTAGCATTAGAAAGAGGTGAAGCTCCTGACATGAAAGGTACAGGTATGCGTCATGCACACTTGTTAGCTATTGCACCTAATGCTTCTTCATCAATTATTTGTGGGACAACTTCTCCCTCAATAGAACCATACAGAGCCAATGCGTATGTGCAAAAAACTATGTCTGGTTCATTTCTTGTTAAAAACAAATTCCTTGAAAAGTTATTGGAAAGTAAAGGAATGAATACTGAAGAAGTATGGCAGTCAATACTTCAGGCTAATGGTTCAGTTTTACATTTAGATGAATTGAATGATTATGAAAAAGAAATATTTAAAACTGCTATTGAAATAAATCAGCAATGGATAATAGACCATGCGGCTGACCGACAACAATATATTTGTCAAGCTCAGTCTGTAAATGTTTTTGTTCCTGCTGATGTAGACATAAAAGAGCTACATGACATACACATGTTAGCTTGGAAAAAGAAACTAAAAACACTTTACTACTGTAGGTCAGAAGCAATTAAACGTGCTGAGTTGGTATCGTTAAAAATAGAACGAACGATAATACCTGAGTCAGAGTGTTTAGCATGTGAGGCATAGATGACATATACAGAACTATTTAAAGATATTGACAAGCCACGAAAGTGTCAGTGTCAAAAAAAGAAACAAAAACAAACAGTGCTATGGACAGTGTATCACACTATCTTGGCATTAGAGTTATTAGTAATAATTATTATAGAAGGGATTGAGTTGTTTACATGAGTTTATTTAAAGAAAGAGTACATTACAAACCATTCGAATATGAGTGGGCTTTTAAAGCATACGATATGCAACAGAAAATGCACTGGTTACCGAGTGAAGTACCATTACATGAAGATGTACGAGACTGGAATAGTAAACTAACTAAAGAAGAAAAAAATCTTATTAATCAAATTTTAAAATTTTTTACACAAGGTGATGTAGATATAGCTCAGGCGTATCTTGATAATTACATACCAAAATTTAAACCACCTGAAATAAGAATGATGTTGTCTGCTATTGCAACCAGTGAAGCAAACCATGCACACAGTTACTCATTACTTAATGATACTATTGGTTTACCTGAAAGTGATTACAAAGCATTTCAAGAATATAAAGAAATGTCTGACAAACATAATTATTTATTTGAAAGTAAAGGTAAAGGAATATCAGGATTAGCTAGAGAGATAGCTTGTTTCTCTGCATTTGGAGAAGGCTTACAACTGTTTGCTTCTTTTGTTATGCTACTTAACTTTCAAAGATTTGGTAAAATGAAAGGCATGTGTCAAATAGTAACGTGGAGTATTAGAGATGAAACTCACCATGTAGAAAACATGATAAAACTATTTCATGCTTTAATAAAAGAAAATCCTAATGTTTGGACTGAAAAATTTAAAGCAAGTATTTATCAAGCATGTAGAGATATGGTAGATTTAGAAGATAGATTTATTGATTTAGCTTTTGAAATGGGTGGCATTGAAGGCTTAACACCTGACCAAGTTAAAGAATACATAAGATATATTGCAGATAGAAGACTACTTCAATTAAGTTTAAAACCTAATTATGGAGTAAAACGTAACCCTTTGGGTTGGTTAGACTGGGTATTAAATGGTGTTGAACACGCAAATTTCTTTGAAAACAGAGCAACTGAGTATAACAAGGGTACACTCAGTGGGTCATTATGGTAATAAAGTACCCTTTTTAGAAGGAACAAATGGATAATTTAGAAGATGTTGTCTTACCTACTACGGTAGATGACTTAATTAAAATGCTAAATAAAGTATATCCTGAAAAATCACCTGAGCTTTCAGATGATACTAAGACTATATACTTCAAAGCAGGGCAACGTGATGTTGTCAAATTTTTAAATACCTTAAAGGAGAGGAAAGACGAAAATGTGCTTAGGAACAAGTAAACCAGTTACATATACCCCAAGAGACGAAAGTCAAGACTATGTAGCAGGAAATGTTTATGACCCTAAAGACAATCCGTTTAACAATCCTGAACCTTCTGACATTGATGTCGGTGGTGACATGCCTAAGAAAAAAAAGAAAGATGAATACAATCAGGGTGGAATTGAAGGCTCAAACTCTGGTTTAAATATAGTATAACAAAGGAGAATAAATATGTGCGGTGGCGGTTCAAGACCTGCTCCTCAACCTGTTGCTCCAAACCCAGTTGTGAACGCTTCACCTATCGGTGAGCAATTAGTTCCAACTTTGGAAACAGCAGACGAGTTGTCAGATAAAAAGAAAATTAAAAAGAAAGCTAAAAAATCTGGTACAGAAATGTTACAGACTTCTGGCGTAAACACAACTTCTGCTACAACAAGTAGCGGTCTAAATATTGGATAATAAATGGACTATTATAACGAAGCAGTAACAAGACAAAATACCGCTAGGGAAAGATACGAAAAGTTAAAAGCGGATAGACAACAGTTCTTGGATAGAGCTCGTGAATGTAGTGAATTAACAATACCGTCTCTTATTCCTGACGAAGGTTTTAATTATTCTTCAGATTTATACAGCCCTTTTCAATCTGTTGGAGCTAGGGGTGTCAACAATTTAGCTTCAAAACTTTTACTTTTATTACTTCCCCCAAACTCTCCATTCTTTAGACTACAAGTTAGTGGTGACGCTAAAAAAGAAATGGAAGAAAGAACTGAATTAAAAACAGAAGTTGAAAAATCTTTAGCAGATATTGAAAGAGAAGTTTCTAAAAAGATAGAAGAACTAGCTTTAAGAGTTAGTGTATTTGAAGCATTAAAACATTTAATAGTGGGTGGTAATGTACTAACGTATTTACCAAAAAACAAAACAATGAGAGTTTATCCTTTATCTCAATATGTATGTAGACGTGACCCACAAGGTGAATTAATAGAAATTATTATTAAAGAAAGTATAGCACACGTTGCTCTTGATGATGAAATTAAACAACAAATGCAAGTCAACGGTGATTATAAAGATGATGACAACTGTGATATTTATACACATATTTATAAATTAGATAACAAAAAATTTTATGTATGCCAAGAAGTAATGGGTATTAAAATACCTTCTACTATTGGTACAATCATGGCAGACGCTATGCCATATCAAGCACTAAGAATGGTGCGTATAGATAATGAAAATTACGGAAGAAGTTTTGTAGAGGAGTTCTTGGGTGACCTCAAGAGCTTAGAAGGATTATCGCAATCACTTGTAGAAAGTGCGGCGGCTTCTAGTAAAGTTGTATTTATGGTTAAACCAAATGCAGTTACTAGAAAAAGAGATTTAGCACAAACAAGAAATGGTGACATTATTACAGGTTCAGAAGGTGATGTTGCTGTACTACAAGCAAACAAACAATATGACTTACAAGTTGTAGAAAGAAGTATTCAAAAATTAGAAGAGCGTATGTCTTACGCTTTCTTATTACACACTGCAATACAAAGAGACGCAGAAAGAGTTACAGCACAAGAGATTAGATACATGGCTGAACAATTAGAAACGTCTATGGGTGGTGTGTATTCTTTATTGTCTCAAGAATTACAATTACCTCTTGTTAGAGTGTTAATGAAAAGAATGAGTCAAACAAAAGAAATTCCTACTTTACCTAAAGATAGTATTAAACCTACTATTATTACAGGTATTGAGGCTCTTGGTAGAGGTAATGATTTACAGAAACTAAGAGAGTTTGTGGCAGAAATCGGACAACTGGCACAAATAAATCCACAAGTAGTACAAGCTCTTAACCCTAATGATTTAATAACTAGAATAGCTACAGGGTTAGGCATTGATACAGAAGGATTAATTAAAACTCCTGAACAGTTACAATCTGAACAGGAACAAGTAATGGAGCAACAGCAAATGCAACAAGCAATGGATACAGCACAGCAAGTCGCTCCTCAAGTAGTAAATAACATGACGAAGGAAATGGGAAACTAAAATGGTAGAAGAAGTAACAATAAAAAGTGAAGAGACTACTGCGGAAAAACCAGTAGAACAATCACAAGAAACATCAAGACCAGAAGGATTGCCTGAAAAATTTAAGTCTGTAGAAGACATGGCAAAATCTTATTCTGAATTAGAAAGTAAATTAGGAGCTCAGGATAAATCATTCGAGAACGAAACATCTCAACCAGAACCTAAACAAGAAACTAAACCTGAAGGTGATTTAGAAATAGCTGAGAAAGCTGTTTCAGACGCAGGTTTAAATATGGAAACATTGCAACAAGAATATAATGAAAAAGGACAACTTGATGACAAGTCTTACGAGTCACTTGAAAAAGCAGGTATTCCTAAATCATACGTTGACGCTTTCATTAATGGACAAGCGGCATTAGCTAAACAACAAGGTGCAGAAGTTAAAGCAGTTGTTGGTGGTGAAGAGTCTTATAATAAAATTGCGGCATGGGCGGCAGAAAATATGACTGAAGGTGAAAAGAAAGCCTACAATGATACTGTTAATGGTAGAGATGTAGAGTCTATTAAACTTGCAGTCGCAGGATTAAAAGCTAAATATGACATGGCTAATGGTAACGAACCAAATTTAGTTCAAGGTAAAGCTACTCCTACAAATGAAGGTAGTTATGAGTCTTGGGCTCAAGTAACAGAAGCTATGGCTGACCCTAGATATGCTAAAGATGTTGCATATCAAAATGCAGTTAAAGCTAAACTAGCAAATTCAGATATATAATATGTGGCTAACAGTATTAAGAAAATTATATGAAGCTGAACAATCTGAAGCTACAGCAGTTATTGATACTTTTCTACAAAAAAGTGTCGGTGTTGCAGACCATGATAATTTTGTCAAAACTTTAAAAACAAACTTTGATAAACTTGTTCATGCAAAACACGCTATTGATGAACTAGATAATATTATCAAGCAATCAACTAAACCAGAAGAAAAGAAAAAGGAGAAATAAATATGCCAATGGGAAAAGGAACTTATGGTTCAAAAAAAGGTAGACCAAGTAAAGCGTTAAAAGGTGGTCAGAAAAAACTACCTATGTCTTTACAAAAGAAAATAATGAAAGCAAAGAAGAAGAAATAGTTATGGCTAAAAAAGGATTATACGCTAACATACATGCTAAAAGAAAAAGAATTGCGGCAGGTAGTGGCGAAAAAATGAGAAAGAAAGGTGCTAAAGGTGCACCAACAGCCGCTAATTTTAGAAGAGCGGCAAAGACAGCTAAAAAAAGATAAACTTTTATGGTAGCTAAAAAATACCAAAACCCTTCAGGCGGCTTAAATGCCGCAGGAAGAAGGTATTATAACTCTCAGGGCATGAACCTAAAAGCACCTGTAACAGGTACACCTAAAAAAGGTTCTAAAGCCGCAGGGAGAAAAAAGAGTTTCTGTGCTCGTATGAGCGGAGTTAAGGGAGCAATGAAAGATAGTAAAGGTAGACCTACAAGAAAGGCTTTAGCTTTACGAAAATGGAATTGCTAATATAGTTGTGCACTCTTTATAGAGGGCAACTGCCTAATCACATAGGAAACATAGCTTGACCTACTGCGGTAGACAATCTTGTAAGTGTGACTGAAAGTGTAAGGGCTTTTATTAACAAGCGTAAACAACCTAAAAAGGAGACTAAACATGGCAAACGCAAGTCCTGTCTCAGTCGGTAGAGTAAATGCAGGTGGTAGTGAAGACGCTCTGTTTCTGAAAGTTTTTGCAGGAGAAGTATTAACTTCTTTTGATAGAGCTTCAGTTACAGAAGGTGCTGAAATGGTGAGAACTATCAGCAACGGAAAAAGTGCAACATTCCCAGTAATGGGTAGAGTTGCGGCGGCTTACCACACAGCAGGTAACGAGATTACTGGCTCAGACGTAAATCACAACGAGAAAGTCATTACAATTAATGACCTTCTATTATCTTCTGTATTCTTATCGAATATTGAAGAGGCAAAAAACCATTGGGACGTAAGAAGTGCATACTCTGGTGAAATTGGTAGAGCTTTGGCTTTCCAAAAAGATAAGCACGTTTTACAAACTATTGGTCAAGCGGCTCAGGCTTCAGCAAACGTATCCGACAGTGGATATGCTTCTGGTACTGTATTAACAAACACTTCAATCGCTTCAGCAACGGCGGCAACTGCGGCTAATGCAATGATTGATGAGTTGTTCAATGCGGCTAAACAGCTTGACGCTAACTATGTTCCTAAAGAAGGCAGAAAAGCCTTTATGAAGTTAGAGGAATATTACAAACTAGCTAATGCTACTAATGCAGTTAATGTTGACTTTAGTGGTAAGGGTTCAATCGCCGAAGGTAAAGTTCTAAGAATTGCAGGAATAGATATTGTTCCTGTTGCTCACTTTGGTGACATTGCGGTAGACAACTCGTCTGCAACTGGTGTTGCAGGTGGTTCAGCTACAGCAGGTGGCTCTAACCCACAACAAGTAAACTTAGCTAACTATGTATGTCTAGTATCACACCCTTCAGCAGTAGGTACTGTTAAGTTAATGGACTTATCTTCTGAAATGGAATATGACATTAGACGTCAAGGTACGCTAATGGTAGCAAAATACGCTATGGGTCATGGAGTTCTAAGACCTGAAGCGGCTGTAGGAATTAAAGAAGCGTAATCTTTACGTTACTTTATACTTATAAGGACTAGGGGACGAGGGAGACTGACTCCCCTAGTTTAAATTTAGAAAAAGGAAAAGCATGACAACACAAATTACACCAACAACAGAACTTCAAGCTGTTAATATAATGCTTTCCGTAATTGGCGAAGCTCCTGTAAACAGTATAACAGGTACTAACAGTGTTGATGTATCAGTCGCTAAAAATATATTAGACGAAACATCTATGTCAATACAAGGTGCAGGACATAACTTTAATCGTCATATAAATTATACAGTGTCTTTAGATACAAATAACAAAATTCCCCTTCCAACAAACTGCGTTCAAGCAGACGACCATTCTCGGTCATACAACTACACAATCAGAGACGGATTTCTATATGACATAGAAAACCATACTGATGTCTTTACGTCAGCTCCTAAGCTAGATGTAGTTTTAATTCAACAATTTGAACATATCCCAGAATACGCAAGACGATATATTACAATGAAAGCCGCTAGACGTTTTGCTTCTAGGTTTATTGGTGACCAAAAAATTACACAATTAATAGGACAAGATGAACAAGAAGCGTTAGTTAGTTTTGAACAAGCAGATACAAGGGAGTCAGATTTAAACATATTAGAAGGTGACTCAAACACTTATTCAATAATAAATAGACCAACTAGAAGGACATACTAATGGCTGTAGTTTCGCAGAGTATTCCTAATTTTATAAATGGAATTAGTCAGCAAACCCCAACGCAAAGAGGTATTAATCAAGGTTCTGACCAAGTAAATTTACAAAACAATATAGTGGACGGTCTTAGTAAAAGACCACCGTTTGAGTATATCGCTACTGTAGATAGTACAAATGTATATCCCAACACAACTAAAGTGTGGAGTATACAAAGAGATGAACAAAACCAGTACATTGTAGCTTTATATAATGGTGGTATAAAAGTTTATGATTTAGCAGGTAATGAAAAAACTGTAACAATACAAAGTGGTGCTAGTTATTTAACAAGTACAAATCCAAGAGACGATTTTAAATTAGTTAATATAGCTGACTTTACTTTTATTGCTAACAAATCAATAAAACCTACTGCGGACACAAATCAATCTGCGGCAAAACAAGAAGAATTTTTAATATATGTAAAAGCTACTAACTACGGTAGAGAATACACAGTAACTTTAACACACCCTAATATGCCTTATGGTCATAAAGTTATCTTTCAAATGCCGTCAGGTAATGACGCAACAACTGATAGTGAATTTAGAGACTCAGATAAAATTAAAGATATTTTATTGTACGGTACATCTAGTCAACACTGGAATGGTTCAGCGTCACAAATAGGATTTAAAACAGTTAGAACAGATACTAACGCTACTTTGTCTACATCACAAGGTTTAGCAAACTATTCAGGTATTACGTCTCATTTTAGTTTTGAAAGTTATGACAACGTAATATATGGAAAACCTACAGGCACAGTGTCGTCACCTAATACGTTAGCTGATTATACTGTAAGTACGTCAGACGGTGCAGGTAGTACAGCTATGTATCACATAAGAGATACAATACAAGATTTTAGTAAATTACCTTATTATGGTAAAACAGGAGTTATTATTAAAATAACTGGTGAAGAAGGAGATACACTATCTGATTACTTTGTAAAATTTACAGGTAATGGTGTGTGGTCAGAAACTATTGCACCTGCAACAAGTTTAGGTGTTACTAATAGCACAATGCCTCATGCGTTAGTTAATAACAATAACGGAACATTTACATTTAAAGAATTAGATTATGGTGATAGAACATGTGGAGATAGTGATACAAATGCTGACCCTAGTTTTATTGGTAAGACTATACAAAATTTAACATTTTATAAAAATAGATTAGGAATACTGTCAGGTGAAAATTTAATTTTATCTGAAAACGCAGGGTTCTTTAACTTTTTTGCAACAACAGTTACACAAGTATTAGACACAGACCCTATTGATATAGCGGCGTCTGGTACACAAGTTAATACATTGAAAAATTCTGTATCATTTAATGAAACATTATTGTTATTTTCTGATACAGCACAATACAAGTTAGACCACGCAGGTGATACAATAAGTCCAACTACAGCTATACTTAATGAAGTATCTAGTTTTGAGCATGATGACTCTGTTACACCTGTAGCGGCAGGACGTTTTGCTTACTTCTGTCAAAAAAGAAATAACAACACAGCAGTTAGAGAATATTATGCTGATGATGATACATTAACAAATGACGGTTTAGATATAACAGTAGCAGTACAAAATTTATTACCTACTAATCCATATCAAATTATTAGTAACACGATTGAAGATACATTAGTATTTTTACATGCAGACACAAACGATACACAAACTGCACCTTATACTACAGGGACAGCCGCAAATCCGACTAATGCAGATACAATGTTTATATACAAATATTTCTTTGATAGAGGAGAAAAAGTACAAACAGCTTGGTCTAAATGGATATTTAATGGTGCTAAAATAATAGGTGGTTTATCTGTAGACAGTTATATTTATTTATTAGCTGTAGAAAATACAGATACAAAATTATTTAGAATAGATTTAAGAAATTTAAAAGACCCTACATTAGGGTTTGGCATGTATGTAGACTTGAAAAAAACTGTTACAGGAACTTATGATAGTGCTACAGACTTAACAACTTTAACTTCTCCGTATGGAGCAAAAACTGGTTTGATTGCTATAGATAATACAAACGGCACAAACTATACACTTACAAATACTACAGGTTCAACATACACATTAGTAGGTAATCACACAAATGTTACTATTGGTGTTCCGTATGAGTCAAAGTATGTTTTAAGTCCACAATACATACGAGAAGATACTGGTAGAGGGTTAGTTGCAGTTACTTCAGGAAGATACCAAATTAGAAATATATCTTTTGATTATGAAAATTCTGGTTATTTTCAAGTTGAGGTAACACCACAAAATAGAAACACTAACACAACATTTATGACTGGTTACGTTATCGGATTTACAGGAGCTCCAAACCAAGTACCTCTTGCAACAGGTACACTAAGAGTTCCTATACAATGTAGAAATACAGATTTTACATTAGAGATAAAAAGCTCTTCACACTTGCCTATGTATTTAGCTAGTGCTGAAGTAGAAGGTTACTATCATAGACGTTCAAGAAGAATGTAATATGGAAGAAAAAGAAAAGTATGTACGACCTGCAATTTTAAAAGACGCATTGGAGTTAGCTCCAAAAATGCGTAAAGAAGACAGAGCTGAAATATTGGCGTCAGATAATATGTCACCATTACAAGCTCTTGTTGTTCCTTTTACAATTAAAGGTGCAAAAATATATTCAATTATTGGTACTAAAGAAGAAGGTGTTATAGGTATGTTTGGGTCAACCCCAAGCAGTGAGCCTGACTTTGGTATCGCTTGGTTATTGTCTGCAAACAATTTAGCAAACAATCACGCTAGGCAATTTTTAAAAGAATGTCCCTATTGGGTCGCTCAAATGGGTGAAGGTTATAAACACTTATATAATTTTGTAGATAAAAGAAACTGGGTAGCTTTAAAATGGTTACAGCTACTTGGGTTTACTGCAAAAGAAGAGTTCCCTACTTATGGACACAAACAAATACCATTTTTATTAATGATAAAGGAGTTAAAATGTGCGGTGTAAATGAAGCAATGGCGGCTTTTAAAATAGTCGGAGCTGTCGCTAGTCACCGAGAAAAGAAACAACAAGCAATAAACAAAGCGGCGGCAGATGAAAGAACAATGCGTAACGCTGACCAAGCATACTTAAATGATTTATCAAAAATAGAAACTGAAAGAGGTATGGCGGCTAGAGAAAAATATATTGCTGAAATGAGAAGTAACTTTGCTAGAAAAGCGGCACAAGCAAACGCTCTTAATTTAGGTTTTGGTAACTCAGTTAGGGTAGTACAAAACATAGGAACGGAAGCTGACGCTGAATATAATAACATTATGGCTGATTACATGGGTGATATGATTACTCTTAATAATCAACGAAGTGACGCATACGCTAACTTACAACGAACATACAATAGTATTACACCAACATACGAACCTAGCTTTATGAGTCTTGCATTAGATATTGGTGGTGCAGGAGCAGATTACATGGGTAAACCAAAAGATGAAAGAAGGTTCTTTACAAATTATGGAAATCAAAAAACAGGATAGCACATGGCATATAGAAGTAAAATAAGTAGAAATAGATATTATGGCTCTACATTTGCAGGACGTGTCGCTACTACAAGAGAAACACCTTTAACTGACATTGTAGACGCTATTAATAGAAACACAGGAAAGCTAGAAAGATTTGCTTCTAATTATGTTGAAGGTAAAAAAGACGCCGCAGATAAATATTTAGAAGGTTACTATGCTACAGGTGGTACACCAGAAAATTTAAGTAATGAAATATTAAATGGTAAACACCCTGAACTAGAAGGCATATACGCAAAAACTGCTATAGATACACACAACGGAAGATTTATGGCGGCTAAAGCTATTAATGAAATTGAAAGATTAAAAGATACTTATAAGCCGTTTGACGGTGACGGACAAACATGGAATGAATGGGTAAGTAGTTTAAGAGATGAAAACGGACATGCTGTTATTCCTAACTTAGAAGGCAAATCAAAAGGTTTTAACACAGGGTTTGCTACTGTATTTGGTGAATATAGAGCTCAGTCTCTTGTTAATGACGCAGAAATGCGTGGTAATTATTGGAACGCTAAAAAACAAGAAGCAGGTATGACTTACATGCACACTGAACTAATGACTATGAATAAAGTTGGTGAAGACTATTGGGCTCAATTAGAAACTTTAAATACACAATTACCAAATATATCTGGTTTAACTGGTAAACAATATTATTTTACTACAGAAGAAATGAACCAATTAGCTATTAATCATGCTTCTTGGATTTTATCTACAGCAACAACCACAGCAGAATTAGATAAAGCTATGTCTATCTTAAATGCTGACAGAGGTACTGGTAAAGGTGGTAATCCATTAGGTTCATTAATGAATACAAAAAGAAAAGACGTAGCACAATTAGTTGAAAGTATAAATAATAAAAAAACACAGCTAACTAATCAAGGTAGAGCAGACATAGAGTACCAAGAAAAAGAAAACATAAAAGAAATTTTCAATACTCTTATTAAAAGTAATGGTACATTAGAGGATAGAAATACAGCTATTGACGCTATTAAAAAAGGTAATTTTGGTGAGCCAAGATTAATTGAAGCTGTTAATGATTTCTATAATAAGAATAGATTTACTAATACTGACCCTGCGGCAATGGACGATTTCTTTAAAGAAGTGTTGTCAGGTCAATATGAAAGTCCTAAAGATTTAATTGTTGCAATGCTTGATAAAGGTATTCCTACAGATAAATTAGGAACAGCTTTATCTTATTGGTCTTATTGGAATAGTGATAATGAACAAGGAAAGAAACCTATTTACTATACTGATACAACATATACAAAAATGACAAACAATATATTAACTTCAGTTAAAGGTGCGTTTACTAACAGAACTTCAGGATTAGCTATAGACGGACAAGAAGAAGCGGTAATGAACGCTAATAATTATATTATTAAATCTATTGTTCAGTTTGAAATGGATTTTAAAGCAAAAAATAATGGTAAAGAACCAAGTGATATGGATAGATTAAATTTTATGGAAAGACTTGGTAAAACAGTTCAAACAATCTTTCAAACAGAAAAGACGCCTTACCCTGAAGGATTAAAACCATTTACACAAATTGAAGAAGATTTACAAAAGAAAAAACAAGAAGAAGATGAGAAAGATTTAATAATAGAACAGAATACAAATACGTTAAATGAAAATGTTTCTAACTTCTTACAAACTTTTGATGTATCACAAATTCCTACATTTGATTTAGATGAAGATACATCATTCTTTAGAAGTAGAGACGCAGAAAAAGGAATATTTAGAAGAGAGAAATTACTTCCTGCATTAACAGAAGCATTACAAAGTTCATTTAATGTAGAAAATCTTGGTGAAATTTTAACTAGATTACCCCAAGAAGATTATGACACTATGATTAACAACTTAGCTAATTATCTTAATGTCGAGGCACAAGATATAAAATTAGCTATACAACAAATAGCTGAGGCACAACAATAATGGCAGAATGGAAACTAGATACTAGAACCACGCCAGAAAAAGTAAGAGATAAAAGAAATAAAAAAAACCAAAAGATAAAATTAAAAAAAGCTGAGTCTGAAGCTGAGGCTTTAGAACAAATACAAACTGAAGAATTTTATAATGCGGCTGTTTCTTACTACAACTGGCGAGAAGGTACAGATGAATATTCATCATATAGTCACGCCGATATATTAGATAAATTTTATACAGACAGGTCATGGAGAAACAACAATACTATCTCTATGGGTAAAGATATGTATACAGCAATTAATACAGATGACCCAGACCAATTAAATAATTTTGCTTATATATCACAAACGTATGAAGCACTCCCTAGTTTTTGGAACGACCCTAATAGAACTTTTGGTGGTTGGTTAATAGACAACGGTGGAGCTATGTTAGCTGACCCAATAAACCTTATAGGTTTTGGTGTTGGTGGACAAGCGGCAAAACAAGCATATAAACAAACATTAAAAGAAGCTCTTAAAGGTAAAGTTGCAAAAGAGATTAATGATAGAGTTTTAAAAGAAGCACAAAAACAAGCACAACAAAAAGCACTAGGACAGGCTGTTAAAAAAGGTGCATTGTATGAAGGTTTTATTGGTGCAGGTGTTACAGGTGTGCAAGACACAATGCTACAAACAACTGCAATACAAACAGGCGTACAAGAAGATTTTAGTTTAAAACAATTAGGATTGTCTACTGCCGCAGGGTTTGGATTTGGTACTGTGTTTGGTGGTTCATTTGCTTATGGTGGTTTTAAATTAACTAATAGAGCTATGAAAAACAGAGCTATTAAACAGTTAGAAGACTTACATAATTATGGAAGAGATGACATTACAGGTAAAAGATTATTTACAGATTTAGCAGATAAAAAAGAAAAAAAGTTTTATTATAAAAATCTTAAAAAAGAAGAAATAGATAAAATAGAACAAGACTCTATTTTAAAAGGAAAAGATTTAGATGAAAAAATACAAAATTTAAGAAACGAAGTTAAAGTATCAGGACGAGGCAGACCACCTAAAGAAAAATTAAATTACGATAAATTAGATGAACGTGGTAATACTGGTGCAGTAAAATATATTCAAATTATTGCTAGAGAAAACGCTAAAGAAATAGGAACAGAAACTATAACTTTTGATGAAATGAAAGTTATTGCAGAAAAATTTGGTGCTGACCCTAAGAAGTTAATGAAGTTAGCAAAATCAAAAGCAAAAGAAGATAAAGAGTTATTTGGTTTAATGATAGCACATAAAGACTTGTTATTAAAACAAGGTGATGACCAAATGAAATTAGCTAACGACTTTTTTAGAGAAGGAATTACTGAAGCAGAGAAACAAGCTATTAGAGTAGAATTTAAAAAAAGAGCTCAAGTTGCTTTAGAATTAATTAAAGTACAAAAAGAATTACAAGAAAACTACGCAAGAGCTACAACAGCAGGTAGAGTCAAAGGTGACGCTGAAAGAGCAACTGAACTTAAAATGTTGCCTGAAGACCCTGAAATGAAAAAGCTCATGGAGACAGACATAGACGCTTACATAAAAGCAGTGGCGTTATTAGATGACCCTAACCAAGCTATTCTTGCATTACAAAATGTAAGAAAAGTAAACAAATGGGATTTAGCGGCAGAGTATGTTAATAATAATTTATTGTCTTCTCCTGATACACACATATTAAACATTATATCAGGTCTTACACAAACACAATGGAAACCATTTGTAATGTTGTTAAGAGCGGCAAACATGTCTTTTAGAGACTCTCAACGTGCTAAAATTGTAGCAAGAGAAGCATTGCAAACTTACATTTATCAATATGTCTATACTGGTTATGCACTGCGAAGAGCAATGAAAGCCTTTTATATGGGAAGACCATTACTTGATAGTGCAAATTTAAAGTATGATAATAATATAAGACAAGGACAACTTCAGCGTTGGATAAATGAAACAGGTAAAATATTAACTGAACCGTTAGGTATATTCGGCACTGGAATACAGCGAGGTATTATTAATCCAATAGCTCAAATTACTACAGCACCATTAAGAGTATTGTCAGCAGGTGACGAGTTCTTAAAACAGATGATGTTTAAAGGAAGAATGGCGGCAGAAATAAATTCAAGAATATATAAAGAAACACCTGACATTGGTGTGTTTAGTAATAGACAACAATATGTAAAAAGATTTAGAGAGTTAGAAAAAGATTATATTAGTGAAACAGGTGCGGCAATAGACTCTGGTGATAAAATAGAAAATATTTTAAATAGTCCTTTACAATACGCAAGAGAAGGTTCGTACACACAATCAGCACGTTCTTTTAATCCTGTAACTAAGACTTATGAAGGTGGAGTAACTGGTGCAGTTCTATCATTTACTAATAGACATAAATGGTTAAGAGTATTTGGATTACACTTTATTAATACTCCTTCAAACTTATTACGTTGGAACTTCCAACATTTACCATTCTTAGGTAGATTTCAATTTCAAATGAGACACATGTTAGCTAAAGGTGCAGACGGTAAATATCTAAATCCTGAAGCGGCGGCAGAAGCTAATGCTAGAATACAAGCAGGTTGGTTACTGTGGAGTGCGGCAATGCTTATGGCTATTAATGGTAGAATTACTGGTGGTGGTTCAAGAGACTGGAAAGAAAATGAAGAACGAAAGAAAAATACTGGTTGGCAAGAATACTCATTAAAAATGGAAGACGGTAGACATATATCTTTAAATAGATTAGACCCTATCTTTATGCCATTTATGATAGCGGCTGACATGGTTGACGCTATTGGTGATTTCTTAAAACACAATGAAGATTTACCAACAGAAGTAGAAAACCAATATACAGAATTAGCAATGGGTGTTGTAGCTAGTATGACAAGAAATTTAACTTCTAAATTCTATACAAGAAATATTTTAGAAACAGCAAACTTTTTATTTAGTGATGATTTTATGAGAAGCAGAGCTCCTGATAGAATTGGTAGTTCAGTATTAGCTAGAGCTATTTACAAAGTAACTCCATTGTCAGGTGGATTAAGATATTCTAGTAGAATTTCTGACGACCACCAAAGACAATTATTTACATTTAGTGATAGACTAAGACAACTAAATCCATTTAGTGATAAAGATAGAACTATGCCAAAACGTAACATGTTTGGTCAAAAAATAGATAGACAAAATGGTTGGTTGTTTGGATTAGGTGGTAAAACTGGTTTATGGTCTTCACCATTTGCTATGACACAATGGAAAGATACAGCAACGGCGGAGTTCTTTAAAGGTAGAGATTTTGAATATAAAGCTCCACCAAAAGTAGATAGACGAACAGCTTTAGATTTAAGAACAATAAAAGATGATAAAGGACAAACAGCGTATGATTATATGTTGGAACGAAAACAACATCAAACTTTCACACATAGAGGTAAAACTTATAAATTACAGCAATATATAGAAGCTCTTATTGCTGATAAAAACAGTGAATTATATCGTATGCCAGACGGAGTGGTAGCAGGTAAAGATTACCAACAGTCTTTTATTTTAAGAATAATACATGCGGCAGAAAAAGGAGCTTATGCAGATATGTGGAATAAATATCCTATATTAGCAGAAACTTTAGAAGAGCGAGGAGTATTTATACAGGAGAAATTTGACGCCGTAGGCAACGCTTCTTCTTATGATAGTATATTAGAGACTATCATCAACAAATAAAGTACCCCTTTTAGAAGAAACAAACACAAGAAAAGGTTTAACAATATGGCAAATAGTTTTGTAAGGTATACTGGTGACGGCAATACGTCAGCATATTCGATACCATTTTCGTATCGAAGTACAGCAGACCTTATAGTAACTATTGCAGGTTCAGCAACTACGGCATTTACACTTAACGCCGCAGGAACAACTCTTACGTTTACTAGCCCACCTGCTTCGGCGGCGGCTATTGAAATTAGACGTAAGACATCTCAAGGCACTAAACTTGTAGATTATGCGTCAGGCTCAGTATTAACAGAGTCAGATTTAGATACAGACTCAGACCAAGCGTTCTTTATGTCGCAAGAAGCGATTGATGACGCTAATGATGTTATTAAAGTATCAGCAACAAACTTTCAATGGGACGCAACAAACAAAAGAATTATAAATGTAGCTGACCCAACATCAGCTCAAGATGTAGCCACAAAGAATTATTTAGAAAACACTTGGTTATCTGCGGCAGACAAAGCTACTCTTAACAATGTTAATAGCAACATAGCGGCAATTAATACTGTTAATAGTAACATATCAGATATTCAACAAACTAATTCTAATGCTACAAACATTAATACTGTAGCTACAAATATTACTTCAGTTAATACTGTTGCGGCAGATATTACAAAAGTTATTGCGGTAGCAAATGATTTAGCAGAAGCAGTTTCAGAAGTAGAAACTGTAGCAGACGATTTAAACGAAGCAACTTCAGAAATTGATACAGTTGCAACTAATATAGCAAATGTTAATACAGTAGGTAATGATATTGCAAATGTAAACACAGTAGCAGGAATATCTGCTAATGTAACTACAGTTGCAGGAATAAGTGCAAACGTAACTACAGTTGCAACAAACAATGCTAATGTAACATCAGTAGCAAATAATGCAACAAACATTAATACTGTTGCAGGAGATATTAGTAATGTAAACAGTGTTGCTACAGATATTGCTAACGTAAATAGTGTTGCTTCTAATTTATCAGGAGTAAACGCTTTTGCAGAAAGATATAGAATTGCAAGTAGTGCTCCAAGTACATCAAATGATGTCGGAGACCTCTACTTCGATACTTCGGCAAATGAACTTAAAGTTTATAAATCGTCAGGTTGGGCGGCGGCAGGTTCTACTGTAAACGGAACAGCAAACAGATTTGAATACACAGCAACAGCAGGTCAAACAACATTTAGTGGTGCTGACTCAAACGGTGCTACAATGGCATACGACTCAGGGTTTATTGATGTTTATTTGAACGGTGTGAAGTTAGCAAATGCAGACTTTACAGCAACTTCAGGTACAAGCGTTGTACTTGCTAGTGGAGCTTCAGTAAATGATATTCTTATGGTAGTGGCTTATGGTACATTTCAATTATCTAACATATCAATAAACAATTTAACAGATACACCTGCGGCTATCGGCACAGCAGGACAGGCTTTAGTTGTAAACTCTTCAGCAAACGGATTAGAATACGCAAATGCTTCGTCAGCCGAAGTTTATGGTTTTATAAAAGGATTTACACCTACGACTGTTAATTACACAGTCACAGTTTCAAGTGTTGGTGGCTCTAACAAATATTTTATTAATGGAGTTCAGCAAGATACATTAGATTTATTAGAAGGTAATACTTATATATTCAGCTATCCTTCAGCACACCCTTTTGCCTTATCAACAACAGCAAATGGTACGCATGGTGGAGGTTCTGAATATACAACAGGAGTGACTAGAGATACGTCAGCAAATACTTTGACTTACGTTGTACCTAGTTCAGCACCACAACTTTATTACTACTGCACAGCACATAGTAATATGGGTGGCACAGCAAACACACCTGTACCTGCTAATAATACTTTACAAGTTGTCACTACCAATCAAGGTGTAGACAGCATAACAAACACTCAATACGAAAATTTTGATGACGTATTATTTAGTGCTAGTGGATTTACCTTTAGTCTAAATGCGAGTGGAAACTTAATCGCAACAATATAAGGAGAAATATAATTATGGCGACAATAGATATAGGCAAAATAAAACCTGTATTCAAGGGTACTTACGACAATAGTACTGCCTATGTTTTAGATGACATAGTTTATTACAACGGCAGTTCTTATGTTGCAAAGGCTTCAACAACAGGAAATCTTCCAACTGACACTACAAAATGGAACGTACTCGCTTCTGGTTCTGGTGGAATTTGGGATAGTACACTTTCAATCGGTAGCACTGGACAGGTGGTAAAAGTATCATCAGGTGGTGCTTTAGAATTTGGTGACGCAGGTGGTGGACTTCAATCACTTCAAACATTTACAACATCAGGTTCACATACTTACACTAAACCTTCAGGGATTAACAAAGTTAAAGTTATAGTCACTGGTGGTGGTGGAGGAGGCGGAGGCGGCTCTTCAAATTATAACGGTGGCTCTGGCGGAGGAGCAGGAGGAACAGCAATAGAATTAATAGATGTTTCTTCTTTATCTTCTACTGTAGCGGTTACTGTTGGTGCAGGTGGTAATGGTGTAGATAGTAATAGTACAGGAAATACAGGAGGTACTTCATCATTTGGTTCATACTGTTCTGCTACTGGTGGAAATGGTGGCGGTGGTGCTGACCAAGCAACATACGGTACTGGTGGTACTGCAACTGGTGGAAATTTAAACATTACTGGTGGACAAGGATTTACTGGTGGTGGCGGTGATAGTGTTGATGACACTTCTGGTGGAGACGGCGGTGCTTCTTTTTGGGGTGGCGGCGGAAGTAAAACCAAAATGAATAATAGTAGAGCAGACGGTAGAAATGGTGAGGCTTTTGGGTCTGGCGGTGGTGGTGGAAACCACATTGACGGTTCTAATTATAGAGGTGGACATGGTAAATCAGGAGTAGTTTACATAGAGGAGTATAAATAATGAAAGCATTAATTAAAGATAATAAAGTAGTTGATGTTCAAGAAAATGAATTTGAAGTTCATTCTTCACTGACTTGGGTTGATTGTGATAATACAGTTAAAGCAGGTTTTGAATATGACGGAACAAATTTTATTTCTAATGAACAAACTGAAGAAGAACTTTCAGAAATACAAGCTAATAAACAAGCTAAGGCAGATTTAAGAGTTAGTGCTAAAGCTAAACTTGTAGCAGGGGAAGCTCTTACACAAGAAGAAGCAGATACAATCGTATTATAAGGAGAAACTTAAATGACTAAAAACAGAGACCTAGCAGATATAGTTGGCGATATTGCTAACAATGCAGAGAAAGCTATTGTCGTTAATGCGGCAGGTACGGAACTAACTTTTGGTGACGCAGGGTCTTCTGATTTATACGGATTTGTAAAAACAAACGGCACAGGTTCTCAAAAAGAGGATTTAGTCGTTCACTATACAAATGGTGCAGACGATTTGTCTGTAGCAACAAATGACGGAACTCAATCAGATTTATATGACGAAAGTTTTGTCGGTAAAAGAGGACTTTCATTTACAGTTGACGCAAATGGCAACTTGAATGTGACAGTCTAACAACAATAAATAAGGAGAAATAAATAATGGCAACATTAAATTTAGGAAGAATTAAGCCAGTATTCAGAGGTGCATACGCAGGTGGCACAGCTTATGTAGTTGACGATATTGTCACTCATGGGAATGAAAGTTTCATTTGTATACAGGCAGGTACAGGTAACGCTACGTCCAACGCTTCCTATTGGACAAAACTAGCGGCTAAAGGTACAGACGGTACAGATGTAGGAACAACAATAACAACTCAAGGTGATATACTTTATAGAGACGGAAGCGGACTTCAAAGACTTGCGGCAGGAACAGCAGGACAACTACTTCAAACAGGTGGTTCAGGTGCAAATGTTTCGTGGGCGGACGCACCAAGTGGTGTTTTAAAGAAGCAACATTATTTTGAAAAGACAAGTAGAATATCAGGTTCTTCTAGTGCAGGTAATCAATTTACTTGGACTACATCTTTTGTACCATTAGACGCAGTAAATAATGATTTATATGTTCAATCAATAGTACCAACTAGCCACGCAGGTAATGATTGGGTAGGATTTGGTTTAAGATTTTCAAAAAGTGGTGGTAGTGATTATGACTTTATGGGTAGAGGTGTTCAATATGTAGATATTACACCTGCATATATGTCAATACAATCTCAAACTTTTAATATTCCCGCAGGAACATTAGCGGCAGGAACATATACTGTTTATCATAGAACTGAAACTAATGATTCACAGCCTACTCATTTTAATCCAAATAGTAGTAATGACGGCAGAATAAGTACACAAACACGAAGTACACTAATGATAAGTGAATGGAAAAACTAATAATGAATAAGGAGATAAAATAATATGTCAAATATAAGTAAAGCATTAAATAGTTTTAGTGGTTTTAAAGGTGCAGTTATGGAGACAGACCCAACTAACCAAGAAGAATTTTCTGCGTTAGTTAATGCAGTTGACGGTGGTAGTTGTTGGAGTGGAGAAGCACCAACTTGGGAACAAGTACAAGCTAAAGTTACAGAACTTGACGCTGAAGACCAAGCTAAAGAAGATACTAAAGCTAGTGCTAAAGCAAAGTTAATTGCAGGAGAAGCATTAACTGA
>TARA_R100001443_G_scaffold48665_1_pt1 | contig 29741 bp, 47 predicted proteins | sample TARA_R100001443 | Tara Oceans TARA_R100001443 (sample SAMEA2622142) | marine metagenome | biome: marine biome (ENVO:00000447); feature: deep chlorophyll maximum layer (ENVO:xxxxxxxx); material: "saline water (ENVO:00002010), including plankton (ENVO:xxxxxxxx)" | depth 50 m
TTAAGTTTCAAAATAATTTAACAGACAGCACAGGTAGCTATGCAGCAGATGCTTCAAATGTAGCTTATACAACGACAAACCCTGCTTTTGGGACTTACTCATTAAGCTTTAATGATACTGATAACTATATAGATTTTGGTACGAGTGGTAAAATACCTGTTGTGGGTGTTAGTTATTGGGTAAAAATGAATGCAAATGGAACTAATACTAGAGATGCACTAATTCATAGTGAAGAAACAAGCAGTACATATTTTGGCGCTGTAAGATGGGGGTCAAATGATGGTGCTACTGGATTTTATGCGGGAGGTGCTTATTGGAATTACTCTGGTACAGATTGGGATTTAATGGGGAAATGGCATCATATTTATCAAGACAAAGACTTAAATGTATATCTAAATGGAGTGCAAATTAATTCAGGGTCAGCAGGAGGAACTTCACAAAATATAAGATATGTAGGAAAATACCCTACTGGTGATGCTGCTTACTATATGAATGGATATATGGCTCAATTAAGAGTATTTAGCACAGCACTTACAGGAGAGCAAGTGTGGAAGCTTTACGCAGAAAGGAATAATTAAAAAACTAATAATGGAAGATATGGGATTTAAACTTTACGCAGTTAATTTAGGAGCATTACTTTTTAGTTCTATGGAAAATATTAATTCAATTTTACAAACAGTCGTTTTACTTTTAACGATTGGTTATACTGGACTTTTAATTTATTACAAATACAAAAATAAATCATAAACTATGCCTAGCAAAATACCGATTAAATTTATATACCATTATATAGGTTCAGCCGTTTTATTTATGACGGTTATTTTTTTGTTAATGTATTTAGGAAATGTTAAAATACCACCTGAAAATAAAGATATATTTGTTGCAATAACTGGCTCACTTTCAGCAAGTTTAGCAATGGTAATTAGCGTTTTAATTGGTAAATCTCCTGAAGAAGTTGAAGAATTAAAAAAGAAAAATGAGTCATTAAAAATGACAGTTGAACAATTAGTAAAACAGAAAGATAGTTTAGAGGCATTAGTAATATCAACTCAAAAAGATTTAGTTGACAATTTATCTCTGTTTGGTTCAAATTTTATTGATAATTTATACAATAGTAAATTAAATAAAAAATGTATTTGTGGAGAAAATGATTGCAGTTGTAAAGGCAAGTAAGTTATGCAGTATTTTAAATATGAAGAATTTGATTCACCTGATTTACCTGGAAGTGGTAGTGAGTTTATGTGTCCTGATTTTTTGGAGTTGCTCGACTTTGCAAGGGGTCAAGCTGGAATTGAATTCAGAATCACTTCGGGCTATCGAAGCAGAGAACACAATGCGAAAGTTGGAGGCAAACCTGAATCGTCTCATTTGGTGGGAAAAGCAGCAGATATTGTTTGCAAGAACTCACGTGACAGATTCATTATTGTCTCGACCCTCCTTGATGCGGGTTTCACAAGAATCGGTATTGCCAAGACCTTTATTCACGTTGATTCCGATTCCGAAGCAAAGGGGGGTAATAAAAGTGGAAAAGTCATCTGGACATACTAATACTTCAGGTTCAACAATATGGCTAAGAAAAAATTTAAAGATACAAAAGTAGGACAATTCCTTCTGAATAAGATACCAAGTGTGGTTGGAGCAATAGCAGAAGACACACCAGTAGGAAATGTCATAGAGGCGATTATAGGGGGTTCAAAACTTTCTGAAGGGGATAAGGCTATAGCATTAGAGAAACTGCGTTTAGAACGCACAGAAATAAGCGGTACGACCCAAAGATGGGTAGCCGACAGTAAGAGTTCTTGGCTTGCAGCAAATGTAAGACCTTTGACTCTTATTTTTTTAACAATTAGTTACGTAGTTGGGTGGTATTTAAGTTACCCTTTAGATTCAATTACTGGCTTATTAAGTATTGTGATTGGTGGTTACTTTGGCAGCAGAGGAGTTGAAAAGGTATTTGGAAATAAAATGCATAAATAATGCCAAAGAGAAATAAATTTACATACGTACAGGTTGTTGAAAAACCAGTTAAAAAGCGAAAAGGGGTTCACGCTAAAAGCAAGACCAGTACTCTTAAAAGTTCAAAATTATACAAGAAGAAATACCGAGGGCAAGGCAAACGCAGATAGGATATTCTTTTTTAAAACTAATTTACTACCTTTATAGGGTCGTTTATTAGTTTTTTTTATGCTTTAAATATTCTATTAAATATAATATAATATAAAAGTATGATATTTATAATAAATAAATAGAATAATTAATATAATAATAAATATAATATATATAAAAAAAATTAACCACCAAAAAAAAACTTAAAAAAAATGCAAGAAGATTTGACCATCCGTAATTTAGCTAAAAAAATTGTAAATGATTTTAAATATTCAGTCAAGGATAAAACTGATTTATTATTAGAACTTAATGCCATCCAATGGTCAAATACTGGAACTGATAGTACAAAAGCAGAAAAAACAAAAGTAAAATCTGATTGCAGATATATTTTTAAACAAATCCAAACAATAGACAAAGAGTTAGGAGATGAACTGCTTTGGGATTTAAAGTCTTGATTTGGCTAAAAAAAAACTTACACGAGCAAAACTTGTAAAAAAATTAGATGTAATATTTTCAAAATATATACGTCTAAAAAACGCCAACCATAGAGGGCAGGTTAAGTGTGTTACTTGTGGTAAAATAGATTTATGGGATGGAGGAACAATGCAGGCAGGACATTTTATGAGCCGAAAACATTATTCAACAAGGTGGGATGAAGACAACGTACAAGTCCAATGCGTAGGGTGTAATATGTTTAAACAGGGTGAACAATATAAATTTTCAATTTTTCTTGGAAAAACCAAATCAAAACGTTTATATTTGCAAAGTAAGAAATTAGTACAATATTATAATCACGAGTTAGAAGATATGATAAACCATTATACAACTGAATATAAAGATTTATTAAGTCAACTTGATTGATTTTTTATTTGTATGTGTATTCTGAAAAGGGGGTAAATTAATTTTTATCCCTTTTTTTTTAATAATTAATATAATTTGTTTATATTTGTTATAAATTAATAATATATACAATGAAAATCATAAATAAATTACGAAATGTCCTAACTAACTTAAAGGATATAATTAAAACTGTAAATAATAATCTAGCAGGAAACAATAATAATAAAGAAATTTATTGGTGTTTATTAGAAATACAAAATGAACTTGATAAATTAAAGCAAGATATTATTAAAGACAGAATCGAAACAAAGAATTTTTACAAATCATTAAAACTTAAACTTCCTAAAGATGGACAAAACACAACAGTACATAATAAGACAGTCATCAGTTAAGACAGCTTCAGAATATTTAAGCAACCAAAGTGATGGTTCTAAATATGCAGGTTCTACCATAGCAGATATATTTGTTCTAGCAGAAGAAATTGAAAAATGGGTAACAAGAGACGGTAAGACAAATAATATATTTACTCCTAAAGAAGAAGATAAAAAATGGCTTAATCAAAAAACTCCTGATTGGACTAATTCAGTTAAATTTTTACAAGAAGGAGGAGACGTTAAAGAAATATTTAATAAATTTAAAGTCTCAAAACAAAATAGAGAAGAATTAGAAAAAATAATTAAAAACAAAAACCAATGGCAGCAACGGCAATAATATCAGGATATATAAATTTAGAAAACATAGACAAGTCAAAAATAAAAGACGGTAAATTCTTACAAATAGATTTAAGCATATTAGATAAATCACAATTTGGAAACAATGTAGCAATAAGTCATAACCAAACAAAAGAAGAAAGAGAGGCTAAAGCTAAAAGAGTAAATTTAGGATGGGCAGGGGTTCGTTGGATTAATAAAGACACTAAAATAGAAGTGGCAGAAAAAGCTGATGTAACCAGTAAAGACCAAAACCCATCAAGAGATAATGATGACTTACCATTTTAAGAGGGATTAATTCCCTCTTTTTTTTTATATTTAACAGATGTTAGTAGATTATAATAAAATTCACGAAAAAATATTAGACATTAAACACGGCAGAATTGCTGAAGGTTTAAAGATGGATATACCTGAAATAGATGACTATTTTAGATACAAACAAAATAATTTTAATCTAGTAATTGGACACGCCAACGTAGGTAAGACTACAATAATGTGTTTTTTATTTACTGTTTGGGCTATGAAGCATAAGTTGAAATTTGTTATATGGTCGTCAGAAAACACCCCTGAAAGTTTAGTAAGAAAAATTATTGAATTTAAAATGGGTGAACCAATACACACAGCCAGTGAAGATAAAATTAAAAAAGCTATTGATTGGTGTAATACTTATTTTAAGATTTTAGATGTAGAAGAATTAACAACTTATAAAGTTTTGTTAAAAAAAATAACAGCTATAAAAGAAGCTTGGGATTATCAAGCTGTTCTTATAGACCCTTACAATAGTTTATCAAGAGATTATCAATTAATGAAAGCAGTAGGTAGCCACGAATACGACTATCAGGTAGCAAGTGAGTTTAGATTATTTGCTAAAAAAAGCAACGTAACAGTTTACTTAAATGCTCACGGAGTTACGGAGGCTATGAGAAGAACACACCCAAAAGGACACGATTATGAAAATTTAACCATACCTTTACGACTTGGAGACGTAGAGGGAGGTGGTAAATGGAGTAACAGGGCAGATGATGTATTATGTATTCACCGTTACACAAACCACCCAAGCGAATGGATGTTTAGTCACCTTCACGTTTTAAAAGTTAAGGAGAATGAAACAGGAGGAAGATGCACACCATACGAAGAACCAATCAAGTTAAGAATGGCATTAAATAATGTCGGATTTGAGTTTTTAGGAAAAAATATACTACACACAGAAAAATCACAAGTTAAAGAATTGTTAAATTTTTAATTTAGGATTTTGAATTTTATCGACTTATTTTTTATAATACTCTTTATGAGTGTTTTAATTACAACAGCTATTGGACAAATAGCAGAAGCCGAGATAATAATATCTCCAATCAAGGGTATTATGTTCGGAAGTTTATACCACAGCGAAATATACTACAGCAAAGAACAAGAAAAGTTTATTAAAGAATATACTTTACAATGCGTAATTGGAATTGTTAGTTTGACTGTAGTATGGGACAAGATAGCACCAAACCAGTAAAGTGGTTGGAATTGGTAGCCAAGCAACATAAGACTTGGATTAAAATAATAAACAGCTTCGGAGAATATGATATGGCAGAAGATATTGTACAGGAAGCTTATATAGTATTATATAAATATGCTAGTAAAGAAAAGCTTATTAAAGATGGTGTCGTTAATCGTGGATATATGTTTTTTACCTTACGTTCATTATATTTCCAATATTACAATTCTAAAAGAAAAATTACTAAAATTAGCCTAGATGATGAAGATGTTGATGTACAAATACCTGAAATTGATAAAATGAGTAAAGAAATAGCACACGGAAATTTTACAGCATTAATAGACGAACATATAAATAACTGGCATTGGTACGATGCTAAATTGTTTAAACTTTATAGAGACACAGATATGAGCATACGCAAGATTGCTAAAGAAACAAAAATTAGTTGGGTGTCTATATTTAATACAATAAAAAATTGTAAGCAAGAATTAAAAGAAATATTTGAACAAGATTATAACAACTTAAAAAAAGAAAATTATGAAAGCATCAAACCCACCAAAAGACAAAAGGACTAAAGCTTACAAAGAGTGGAAAGCAAAATATGATAACCAGTCAAAAGGATTAGGTGATACAGTAAAAAAAGTTTTTGATAAAACAGGAGTAAGTAAAGCAGCTAAATTTATAGCAGGTGAAGATTGTGGATGTAAAGAAAGACAAAATAAAATGAATAAGATATTTACTTACCAAAGACCCGAATGCCTTAATGAAGAAGAATATAATTTAATACACCAGGCAGTAGAAACTAGAAAGAATGTATTTACAGGAGAAGAACAAAAGCCCTTTATTGCTATTTACGAAAGAATATTCAGAACAAAAGTTGATTGTCATTCTTGCGCATTTGCTTCAACAGTTTGGAGTAGGTTGTATCAAATTTATCAGCAATACCAATAGTATGGATTGGACTGAAGAAACTTTGTTTAATTATTTAGTTGATTGTTGTTATTATGATTTGGTAAAAGCAAGAAAACAATTATCAAAGTGGGATTGTTATTCTCCATCTCAAAGGCATAGAATAGAATTAAAATGCAGAAAGCAACATTATGATAATTTAATAATAGAAAAGATAAAATATGATGCATTAATTAAAAAATGTAATGATAATTTAGACACACCTATTTATATAAATTCTACACCAAAAGGAATATTTAGTTGGAATTTATTTAATTTTGTTCCTATATGGCAAAAAAAGCAATTAAGGAAAACAACTTATTTTAGCAACAACAATGAAATAGAAAAAGAAATTGCAATGCTAAATGTAAATGATGCAATACAACTTTAAAACAAAAAAAAATGAATACAATAAATAAAAAAATCAGCAACTTAAAACATCTAGAATACCTAAACAACTTTGAAATACTAGGTAAGAATTTATTAGAATTAAATAAAAAGAATCCAACAAGTCAAATCAACGATATGATGGAGGCTTTAAATGGCATAGGAATATATGTAAGCGGTATCTATGACAATGATTTATTTTTTCCTAAAATAATTAGCGAACATTTATTAGATAAAAACAGGGCTATTGAAAGAGCAAGAAAGTGTGAAGAAAGTATATTAGAACTAGAAAAAGAAAATAAAAAGCTTAAAAGCTTAAGTAATCTATGAGTAAAGAAGAAGAATACGATTATTTTGAGGAGTGTATCAAAGGAGGTTGGTACACAACTATAACAGTAGAAGAAGGATATTATTTTGAAAACAGTTGGGATGAAAAAATTATATAATAAATTTTTAGAAAAAATAAGTAAAAATAAATTTAGACAGTGGAAATTAAAGCAACCTTTATGGTTACAACTTTTAATTGAAATACCTATTTATATACTTATATTTTGGATATTAAATTTAATCTTTAATCCTTTTGGATATAAAATAACTCCTTGGTAATTTTTTTATTAACAAAATTTTTAATATCTTTATATTGAATTTAAAAAACAGATATGAAAACAAAACAGATTACTTTAGAAAACATTAAGAATAAAGAAGAATTAAAAGATTACATAATTGATAATGTAAGAGATGATATAAATTATGCAATTAAAAATGGTGAATATAACGAGCCAGACCGTGAAACAGTAGATAATTGTTTACACGAAACTATTGATATAATGTGTATTTCTACGGTTAATTGTGAAAAATTTATTAAAATATTAGAAGAAGAAGGAAACTTTAATTTTTTTAAAAATGGCACTTGTTGTTTTAAAGATTATCAGCAAGCTGCTCGTTTTGCTTTAGATGAATTTGTTAGAAACGAAGTAAATATTTATTTAGAAGTATGATGAGTAAAAAAGAATTTAATACTTTACTTGAAACTTATTCTAGTGATTATTTAAGAAAAATAATTAATAGTAAAGTTTACTCAAAAAAACATAGAGACAAATGCAAACAAATTTTAGAATCAAGATATGGATTTAAAAAATATAATTAATGATTACGTGAAGCGAATATAAGAGGTCTAATCCACCTTTAAGGGGGTTCGCTTTGCGTACTCGACTATATCTGTTGCCTCCTTAATAAACGGATACTTTATTATGATTACATTATTAAACGGAGAAAATCTAAATAAAAAAGAATTAATTCCTAAAATGGATGATGATTCTTATTATTATGGTCATTTAGGACAACACGCTTTAAGCAGTAGTGCATTAAAACAAATCTTACAAAGTCCAAAAACTTATAGAAATATATTAAAGTATGGTCAAAGAGAAACACCTGCTTTAATTCTTGGTAAACTTATTCATTGGGCAATATTAGAACCGCATAAATTAGAACCTCTACATATTGTAAAAGCATCTACAACTGGAACAAATATTTATAAAGATGCAGTAAAAAAATATGGTATGGAAAATGTTGTATTGGAAAAAGATAAAAAAATGATAGACAGATTATCTGATGCAATATTAAGAAATGAAGCAGCACTTGAATTATTACAAGGAGCAGAATTTGAAGTACCTGAAATAAAAATGATAGACAATTTACCTTTCAGGGGAAAAGCAGATATATTAAAAGAAAATCATATTATAGATTTAAAAAGCTCTAGTTCATTAGAAACTTTTAAATATAGTGCAGATAAATATGGATATGACTTACAAGCATATATTTATATGAATTTATTTAATGCTTCAAGAGTAAGCTTTTTAGTTATAGATAAATTAAGCACAGACATAGCAATATATGAAACAAGCGAAGAATTTATAGAAAGAGGTAAAAAGAAATTTGAAACAGCAGTAGGTCTTTATAAACACTTTTTTATAGAAGGAAATGATTTAGACCAATATGTAATGAGGGGAATTTTATAATTAATTAATATTATATATATGTATTTTAAAGAATTAACAGAACAAGCCGAAAAAGATTATAAAGACAGAAATTCTATTTTTCTTGGAAAAAATGATTTTTATGTTAATAAAAAAAATGAAATTAAGGTTAAAAATACTTCTCCTGTAAAATATCAAAAATGGCAAGAACCTATATTTGATATAAAAATTATAGATGGAGAAAAGTATAAAAGAACAATTAAAAAAGGACAATATGTTGATGTTTATGAATATGCTTTTCAAGATGCTGATACATTTGCACATAAATTTGAATTTAAATTAATTGGAAAAAAATATACTTTTAAAGAATTTCGTGGATTACTTAGATACCAAGAAAGCACAAACGAACACATTGATTTTTTAATGATGTTTTTTAAATTTGGTTGTTTTGATAATAAAATAAAAAAAATATTTTCAACTAAATATGATTTAAATTCTTTCAGGCATTTTGAGGAAAATATTATACATCAGTATGAATCGAAAGATAAAAAAATAAATAATATTATGGTTCCTATTTTATATAGTAAGTATGGTTGGCAAAATAATTTATATTATTATATAAGTATAATGGATTTTCTTAATATTGATTTTAATAATATAGGAGGAAATTTTAATGGTTGTAGGCAGAATAACAGCGTTAAAAATATTATAGATTTTTTTAAAGAAGAATTATCTATTGACGTTAAAAAAAATAGTCTAGAAAAATCGATTTTATTACTTAAATCATATTTAGAAAGTAAAAAGTGTGTAGATAATTTACAAGCGTTTTCAAGTAATTTTTTTCATAAGAAAAAACCAAAACCAAAACAAAAATGCTATATAATGAAAGATAAAAACACAGGATTATATAAGATAGGAAAATCTAATAATCCAAAAAACAGAGAAAAAACATTACAAGCAGAAAAACCAACAATCAAACTAATAAAAACATTTAACAAAGATTATGAATTATATTTACACGAAAAATATAAAGAACAAAGAGCAAGAGGAGAGTGGTTTAATTTAAGTAAGCTACAGGTAAATTATATTTGTAGGCATTATAAATAATAAAATTTATGAATTAACATAAAAATTTTATCTTTGTTTAATGGACAAGGATGAGGTTGAAAGATATTATAAAATGGCAATGATAGATATTGAAGAAGGTTTGCCAGTAAAAGATTTAGAAAAAGTAATAAAATATTTTGAAGAACAAGAAAAGTATGAAGCTTGTGCAGGAATATTAAAAGCAGTAAACGAACTAAAAGGAATAAAATGAAAGAACTAAACACAATAATAGAAATAGTAAATCAAATATCAGGAATTGATATAAGAGTACAAAAAAGAGAAAGTCATTATGTATATTCAAGAGCAGTATATTATAAACTTGCTAGAATGCATACAAGTTTAACTTTATCTGAAATAGCTAAACCCCTAAAGAAAAATCACGCAACAGTATTACACGGCATAAGACATTTATTTGATGAGGTTTTACTTGGAGCAAAAAACTATAAAGCAGACGGTGGTAAATACATAGAATACTATAACAAAATAAATAATATACTCAAAAGAGAATTACATAAAAGCCAAAGACATAACTATCCCCAAACATATTATAGACAAAGATTTGCTGAAACACTTATTAAATTAAGATTAGCAGAGCAAAAATTAAGGGCTTGTAAAAAAGAAAAAATAGAAATATAGCTTAACAAAAGCATAATAAAGTTATTGTATATTAATAAAACCGTTTGATTAATCAATTTTTTTCAAAAAATGGCAAGAGGAGGTAAAAGAGAAGGTTCAGGTAGAAAATCAAAAAGTGAAGAAATTAACTTAATAGAAAAGTTAACACCTTTAGAACCGTTTGCACTTAAAGCATTAGAAAAAGGAGTAAGGGATGGAGACTTTAAATATGTTCAGTTATTTTATAATTATTACGCAGGTAAACCAAAAGAAACAAAAGACATTTCATTAAATAGTGAAGATGTTCCTTTATTTATAGATTGATGTTAGTTAAAAAAACTATTGCTTTAACTAAATTACAAAATTTAAAAAATCGTATTAAAATTATCAGGGGTGGAACTTCTGCAGGTAAGACAATATGTATATTAGTTCTTTTAATAGACTACGCTATAAGAAACAAAGGAAAAGAAATTAGTGTTGTTGCAGAATCTATTCCACATTTAAGAAGAGGTGCTTTAAAAGACTTTTTAAATATATTAAAAGGTATGCAAAGATTTAATGAAGAAAAATATAATCGTTCTACATTAAAGTATGAATTTTCAAATGGTAGTTATATAGAATTTTTTTCTACAGACCAACCTGATAGATTAAGAGGAGCAAGAAGAACTGATTTATTTATTAACGAGTGTAATAATATTAATTTTGAATCTTATAATCAATTAGCAATTAGAACGTCAGGTGATATATGGTTAGATTACAACCCAAGTGTAACTTTTTGGGTAGATAAAGAATTAATAGGTTCAAAAGACACAGACTTTATTACTTTAACTTATAAAGACAACGAAATACTTCCTAAAACAATAGTTGATGAAATAGAAAAAGCAAAAGAGAAATCAAAGATATCTACTTATTGGGCTAATTGGTGGAAAGTATATGGTCTTGGACAATTAGGTAGTTTAGAGGGTGCTTGTATTCCTGATTGGCAAGAGATAGAACAAGTACCAACACAGGCAAGGTTGCTTGGTTATGGAATGGATTTTGGATATAGTATAGACAGTTCATCTTTAATAGCTTTATATAAATGGGATGATGCTTACGTTTTTGATGAAATACTTTACAGAAAACAAATGCTAAACAGAGACATTAGTAATTTTTTAAAGAACAATGATATTGATGATTATATTTATGCTGATAGTGCAGAACCTAAATCAATAGCAGAACTTAACACATACGGACATAAGGTTTTACCAGTTACTAAAGGCAGGGATAGTATAGTTTATGGAATTAATCTAATTAACCAAAACAAGATATATGTAACAAGAAGAAGCAAGAACCTAATAAAAGAACTAGGAGGCTATATATGGATGCAAGATAAACAAGGCAACACTTTACAAAAGCCAAATCCTACAAGTGGAGACCACGCCATAGATGCTGCAAGATATATTTTAAGTTCAATTTTAGAAAACCCAAATAGAGGGGAATATCATATTTATTAAAATAAATTAGTTGTTATTAACAAATTATATGTATATTTGTTATTATGTTTAACTAATTTTTTATGTTTAACTAAATTTTTAATTATGAAATACAAATTAATAAAACAAATCGCAAGTAAAGAAAATAGACAAAGTTTAAAAGAAGCAATTATAGATGGAATGGTATTATTAGTAACATTTATTTCACTATGTGCTTTATCATTACATTTATTTAGTTTTCTATGGGTTTTTTAGAAAATAAGACTATAACCGATATGATTGATTGGTGTTTTGATAATGAAGTATATGTTATACAAACGCCAGTTAGAAAAGGATATAAAGCAAGAGTTAAGTTAACACTCAAAGCAATGAACTACGGTTATTTTAAAAGAGGTAATATAGAGTATGTACAAAATAGTCCTGAATTATTAAAAAAAGTACACGATATATACACTTGGGCATATAGAAATTTTTATAATACAAAATAATTTTGTAAATTAGATATGACTTGATAGAATAATTTTTCATTTAGTTTAATTTGGTTTATTCAAAAAGGGGTAGCAATCAGGACTTGTTACCTCTTTTGTTTTATACAAATCTTTAATTTAATTATTGTATATATATATGAAAGTAGATATTTTAATTCCTACGACTTTAAGTGATATTACATTAGAACAATATCAAAAGTTTTTAAAACTAGATAATGATGAAAATAAAAACTCTAGTTTTTTATTGCATAAAATGATAGAGATATTTTGTGATTTAAATTTAAAAGATATTGCTAAAATAAAATTCTCATCAGTTAAGAATGTTACAAAAGAACTTGATAATATTTTTGCTCAAAAGCCAAAATTAAAGGAAGCTTTTATGTTAGATGGAAAAGAGTTTGGATTTATACCAACACTTGATGAAATTAGTTTAGGTGAATACGTTGATTTAGACCAAACATTATCAGACTGGCAAGAAATGCATAAAGCAATGGCAGTTCTTTATAGACCTGTTACACATAGAGATAAAAATAGGTATTTAATAGAAGATTATGAAGGAGATAAATATGCAGAGGTAATGAAGAAAGCACCTTTAGATGCAGTATTTGGAAGCATAGTTTTTTTTTACAATTTAAACAACGAATTGCTGGAAATTACCCTGAACTCTTTGAAGAAGGAAATGAATCAGGAAACGAATACAGTGCCCAAGCAAATTTTGGAAGAAAGTGGAATTGGTATCAATCAATTTATGGACTTGCTCAAGGGGATGTTACCAGATTCGATAAAATAACAGAATTAGGACTTTTTAAATGTTTAACATATTTAGCTTTCGAAAAAGAAAAATTACAATTAGAGAAAAATTTAATTAAAAGGAAATGAAAGGTTTTTACGAAATAACTCAACAACTAAAAGACAGCTTAATTGCAGAACCTTTTGTAAATACTGTAACATTTGGCAATATAGATGATATTGATTTAGATAAACAAAATATATTTCCTTTGTCTCATATTATAATAAACAATTGTAGCGTAGGAACAAGTACATTAACTTTTAATATAAGTATTTTATTTATGGGTATTGTTGATATAAGCAATTCAGAAACGACAGATAAATTTAGAGGTAATGATGATGAGCAAGATGTTTTAAATACACAACTAGCAACAGCAGTTAGAATTATTAATAAATTACAAAGGGGTGATTTATTTTCTAGTTTATATCAAGTTATAGATGATGTTACTTGTGAACCTTTTATGGATAGATTTGAAAATAAGTTAGCAGGATGGACTGCTACTTTTGATGTAGAAATGCAAAATGAAATGACAATTTGTGATTAATGAATAAATTAAAAAGAACAAAGCAAGTTTTAAATCAGTTTGGTCAATATGTAATTAGCCAAGCAAAAAGAAATTTATCTATAAAGAAAAAAAACTCATCAAAAGATTTATATAAAAGTTTAGGATATAATGTACAAGAATTTTCTAATTCTATATTGTTAGAATTTTTAATGAATGATTATGGAGCATATCAAGATAAAGGAGTAAAAGGTAAAAAAAGTACATATCCTGAAAGTAAAAAGTCTCCTTTTCAATATAAAAGAAAAATGCCACCTATACAAACAATAGCAGATTGGGCACAGTCAAGAAATATTAGATTAAGAGACGAAAAAGGAAGATTTGAAAGAGGAAACTATAAAACAATAGGATTTTTATTTGCAAGAAGTATAATGGAAAAAGGAATAAGGGCAAGTATGTTTTTTACTAAACCTTTTGAAAAAGCATTTGAAAATTTACCAAAAGATATAATGAACAGTTTTGAAAAAGACATTTTTTTACTATTAGATGATAAGTCAAAATCATTTAGTTTCTTTAAAAAATAAAATATGAAAAAAATAAACGTAAGAAGTCCATATTATATAGTAGCAGATAATGTATTACCTCCTGCTGATGCACCAAATGAAACAGGAGCATATTTTATAATGAATACAATTAGTGTTCTTTATGGCGAAACATTACCAACTACTGAATCAGGTCTTTTAGCTTATGTTTGTGAAAAATGCCAATATGGATGGACTGATGGTCGTAAAATGGAGGGTGGTACGCAAGATGACTGTGTTGACCCACCTTGCTACGAAGATAAAACTGAAGTTACATATAAAGTTAAACAGATTCCTATGGAGGTGGGAGACAACTTATATAATAATGTAGATGCACCTAGCCATCAAACAGGAGTATCATCTGTATTTGCTTCAAATACTATTGAACAATATTCAACTTATACGCAAGGAAAAGACCCTGCAGTATGTAATGCAAGTTCAGGTAATGGTGTAGGGTTTAGATATAGATTTTATTACATCTATACAATAGCTTCAGGCGTTGTAACAAAAGTAACTAAAGTAAATTTAGATTGTCCTGAATATCCTCCATTAACTACAACTCAAATAAATGCTCAATGTGGTAAAACTTATGAAATAGGTAGCTTTACAGGAACTATAAATTTTAGTTTAGATACTGCACAAATAACTTCTTCTTCTGACCCTTTAGAAATTAAAATAACAAACGGAGGGGATGTGCCTGTAACTTTTTCTGCTCAATGGGTTAAAAGTGGTTCTACTGCAGTTTCAAGTAAATATATTGGAAGTAATTCTTATTATAGTGAATTGGTAAATGATATGGGTATTAGTGCTTCTTTAGTTGATTTAGCAGCTTCATCTACAAAAGCAACTAAAACATTAACGATAACAGATAAAAACTTAACTTATCCAAGTAGGGTAAATATAACAGCATTTACGCCTTTTGTAAATGATTATTTTGATATAACATTTGATTGTCCTAACCCTCCTGTTATAGTTGCAAGTGACAGTAATTACCCTTTGGAATTTGATTCAAATACTTATGTTAATTTAATTACTGGTAATGACACTAATTTTTATACTGGTAGTGCAGGCTCTTTATATGATGCAGTTAACACAACAGGAGACCATTTAAGAGCTGCTCTATTAAGTTATTATGGGGGAAGCTTAACAACTTATGCGAATAGGGTTTTAATTCATTATAATTCCAGAATTACAGGTGGTTCAGGTTCTTTTAATGGACAGCAAAGTTTTGTTTATCCATTTCTAGAAGATGTTTGGAGAAACCACAACAATAGTATTAGTTTAAATCCTGCAAACGCAACAGCAGGTGTTAAGGTTATAAATATTGTTTTTGTTAATAGTGCAGAAGGGTATTATTATAATACAAACGGAGAATATTGTAATGTAACAGACCAATACGAATATGATATTAACCAAATTCATCAGATGTTTGGTCAAGCTGACTATGGAAGAATGAATGCTTATGTTGTTAATGTACCTTCTATTAGTGGGGCAAGTGATATACCATACGGAGGAAGATTTTTACCTAATTTTATGAAGTTAGCAAAACAAGGGTATTACTCAAATACTTCAGGGGAATGTAATGGTGCTTATAAAACAGAATTAAATACAAAAGGAAATTATAGATATACAAATTCAGTTTCTTATGGTGGTACTACTGAATCACCAAGAATATTATATGATACTTCAAATACAAGTGTTTATAAAAATATAACTGCAACAAATTTAACTTATAAAGTTATTGATTATATAAATGCTCTTGGGTTTAGAGATAGTTCAGGAAATGAAATAGCAGGAGGTACACCTTAAAAAATAAAAGATGGCAAAAACAATAAGTAACGCAACGTTAAGACTTTGGATTTATCAAGGACAATTTGGTTCTAGAACTGCTGACCCTACATATACTTTATATAAGGAAAGAATATCAACAGAAAATTCAATAGTATTTGAAGTAAGTGAATTAATAAGAGATTATACAACTGTAACTTTCACAGGGGATTTTTCAACTATTAACCAAACTGCTTGGGCTGAATGGGAAATAACAAGAACATTTAGTGATAGTAAAACAGATGTTGTTAGAAATGCTGCCCTTTGTTTTAATGGTTACGGATATTTTGAAGATGGAATAAACCCTGAATTATCTAAAGGGCTTTTACAATCAAATACTATAATTTACCATAAAAAAGGAGACCCATTTTATATACCAGTTTATACAGGTGAAGGTGGAGCATTTTCTGTTAAATATTATGAAGGTGCTTCTTTAACCAAAACTACAACGCTAGGTTATAAAGTGAAAAAATTAACTGTTGATGCCGAGTGGACTGTTGATGACTGTAAAGATTGCGACCCATCAGGAGGAAAATATACTGCAGATATGGAAAGTATAAATGTAGCAGACTCACAAGAAACTATTGATACATTATATTATGATGGTGTACCTAGTTCAGTTACTATTACAGATATAGAAGGTAATACTACAACTTGTACTGTATATGAAACTGAAGAATGTAAGTTTACACCTTATAGGTTAACCTTTATGAATAAGTTTGGTGTTGCTCAAAATGTATATTTCTTTAAACGTAGAGATGAAAGTATAAATATTACTAAAGATAGTTATGAAGCAAATACAATAACAAGTTCAGATGCAACAACAGCAACAACAGACACCTCTGTAAAAGGGGCAGTAGTTAGTTATTCTTTAAATGCACCAACAAAGAAATTCTTTAATGTAAAAGGTAAAAAGAAATTAAAACTAAATACAGGATTTGTAGATGAAAGCTTTAATGAAGTAATACAACAAATATTATTAACTGAACAAGCTTGGATTCAAGAAGGAGGCGAGGTTTATCCAATTATACCAGTAACACAAAGTTTACAATATAAGACAAGAGTAAATGATAGGTTAATAGATTTTCAAGTTGAGTTTGAGTACGCTTATGATGAAATTAATGAAATTAGATAATGAATACAGTTCAATTATTTATACAAAATCAAAGAATAGATTTATTTGATGATGAAGTCATTAGCATTAATTTATCTATTCAAAACTCTAAAGACCCTGCAAAGATATTTACAGAGTTTACAAAGACTTTTACAATACCAGCTACACCAACAAATAATAAAATATTAAAACACTATTACAACCCTGATATTTCTTTGGCAGATGTATTAGATGCAAGAAAAAGAATTGATGCTTTACTTTCTATAAATTATGTAGATTATAAAAAAGGAAAAGTAAGAATTGATGGGGTGTCAATGGAAAACAATAAGCCAAAAGATTATAAAATTACTTTTTTTGGTAACACAATTAAACTCCCTGATTTATTTGGAGACGATAGACTTTCAGATATAAGTGAATTAAGTGCTTATGACCATTTATACAGCCCTACAAATGTTAAAACAGGACTTGTAACAAACTTATTAAGTGGTTCAATAGTATATCCTTTACTTACTCATACTAAAAGGCTTTATTATGATTCTTCAGGCTCTACAACTACAGATGGCAATTTATATTATGATGCTGCTAAAGCAAATAGAGGTTTAGATTATGCAGATTTAAAACCTGCTTTAAAAGTTAAAAATATAATAGACAAAATTGCATCTCATTATTCGCTAACATTTAGTAGCACCTTTTTTGATAGTTCAGATTTTGCAGAATTGTATTTATGGCTTCATAGATACAAAGGTAGGTTAATGTCTCAATCAGGAGATGAAATAAAAGATAGAATTACTGACTGGGCTTATGAAAGTGGAGATGCAAGTAATTTTTTTGATGGAAATAGTGGTAATTTTTTAATAGATGGAGAGAGGTTTACTTTTACGACTTTTAATGATGGTTGGAGAACCCAAGCATTTAGATTTAATCTTTTTATAGATAACATTACAGGTAGTGGAAAGTATAATATTAAAGTGTATGATAATGGTGTTGAAGTTCTTGCTGCTATGGAGGTTACAGGTAATCAAAGCTTAAGTAGGTTAGTTGAATCACAAGTAGGAGAATCGGATTCACACGATTTATATTATGAAATAGAATCAACTGGAGGTATTAGTCAATATGATGCACAGGTAACTATTTATAAAGAAACAACGGACAATACTCCAGGCGTAGGTGATGCAAGTCCTTTTAATGTATTTGGAAGTAATACGAATCAATTACTTGACAAAGTAGTTGTAACAGAAAATGTACCTGATGTTAAAGTGATGGACTTTATGAGTTATATTTTTAAAACTTTTAACTTAACTGCTTACGTTAAATATACAGGTGAGATTTATGTAGAAACTTTAGATACTTTTTATAATGCAGGTTCAACAATAAACATAACAGACTTTACAAATACAAATGATGTAAGTATTGATAGGGCTTTACCTTTTAAAAGTATAAAATTTGAATTTCCTGAATCAAAAACATATTTAACAAAACAAAGAAACGAAATAATAGGAGGCACAGCTTTTGGTAGTTTAAGTTATCAAGCTGAACAAGATTTAGATGGTGGGGAATATACTATTAAATCAGGATTTGAAAAATTACTATATGAAAGAATGACAAATGTAACAGGAGGAGCAAATACTCAATTAGGATGGGGTTGGATGGTAGATTTTAAAGATGATATTGAAAGTGTTGATAGTATAGTTACGAATCCTTTAATGTTTTTTAATGTAAATGGTGCTTGTTCAGCAAATCCAATAAGTTGGACTACAACTTCACACGCTTCATTAAATGCAACTTATAATAGACCTTCAAACGTAAATAATGCTGGGACTATTACTTTAAATTTTGGTGCTGAAATAGATGAATTTAATTTAACTCAAAACAATAACTCTTTATATGAAAAGTATTACAAAACATATATTTCAAGATTGTTTAATAAGAGGACTAGGATTTATAAATACAAAGCAAAATTTAATTCTTCATTAATACAAAGAATGGAATTAAATGCTACGGTTCAGATATCAGATAGATTATATTTAATAAACAATATGTCTATCAATCTAGTAACAGGAGATGCAACTTTAGAATTAATAAATAAATAAGATGTTAGAAAATATATTCCATTTATTAGATTTTATAAAAGACAGCAAAGTATGTGGGCAATATTCTGCTATTGCATTAGGACAAAACAAACTTCCTGAATCAATCAGAGAAGCATATAAATTAAGTAAAAGAGAGGTATGGCTAAAAAGCGAGTTCAAATAGAAATAGAGGCAAAAACTAAAGGTGCTCAAAAGCAGGTAGAAGAATTAAAAGATGAAATTAATAATACTACTGATGCAGCAGAAGATTTAGGAGAACAAGGTCAAGAAAGTAGTAAACAGATTTCTAAAGGGATGGATTCCTCAACAACCTCTGTTACAGGTTTAATTGGAAAATTAGCTCTTGCTGCAACAGCTATGGGTATTTTAAGTAGAGCAGTAAAATCAAATCAATTTCTTGCCGATAAATGGAATACAGCATATAATTTTGGAACTATATATGTAAATAAATTAGGGGGTGAAATAGAAAGGCTTTGGAAAACAATACAAGACTTTAGCCCTGATTTAGATAGTATAACAGAAAAGGTACAAAGTTGGGGAGAAAGCCTTAAAAATATATTTTTTGGAGATTTAGGAACAAGAGCAATAGAAATATCAAAAATATCAAAAGCAACTATTGAAGCAAATGAAAAAGCAAACAAATCAGCAAATGAATCATTAAATATAGCTAGGGATTTAACTGATTTACAAAATAGAGTTCCAATAGCACAAGCACAAAATAGAAAATTATTAGAACAATATAATACAGAAGCTGACCTACAAAGACGAATAAGAGATAACGTACTTTTAGATGTTGAAACTAGAACCGAAGCAAATAATAAGTTAGGTGTAATTTTAGATAAACAAGAAAAAGCAATGTTAGCTAATGCTCAACTAGAAATTGATTTAGCAGCAAAAACTATTGAAGCATTTGGTAAAAACACAGAAAGACGGGTTGCTTTGATAGATGCAGAAACTGAAAAAGCAGCAGTATTAGCAACAGTAGAAGGGTTTAGAAATGAACAAGATATAAATAGAGTAAATTTGTTAAGAGAAGAAACAGAACTAAAGAAAATTGCAGATGAAGAAGAAGAGAAAAAAGAGATTGAAAAACAAGCAAGGATAGATAAAAATTTTGCACTTTTAGATAAAATAGCAGCACAAGATGAGGCAAAACAGAAAAAAGCATTAGCTGATATAGAAGAATTAAAACAAGCTAGAATAAATTCAGTTCAAGAAGGATTACAAGCTGTTATATCAGCAGCAGGGCAAGAATCTAAAATAGGGCGTGCTTTATTTTTATTAAAACAAGGGTTACTTATTAAAGAACAAATAATAAAAGCAAAAGCAAATATATCAGATGCCATAGCAAAAGGGGCACAAGCCTCTGTTGATGCATCAGCAGGTATGGTAAAAGCAACTGCATCAGCACCACCTCCTTTAAACCTTCCAATTATTGCTACTTATGCAGGTCAAATTTTACCTGTAATGGCTAGTATAATTGCTACAATAGCACAAGCTAAACAAATGTCTGCTAAAGCGGGAGGCGGAGGGTTTGGTGGAGGAGTTTCTTTATCATCACCACAAGCCCCTGCCGCAGCAGCCCCTAATTTTAATATAGTAGGAGCAGCAGCCGAAAATCAATTAGCACAAACTATATCACAACAAAATCAAACACCTGTAAAAGCTTTTGTAGTTAGTAATGATGTAACTACTGCACAAAGTATGGATAGAAACATAATTGAAAGTAGTTCAATTTAGAAAATATTACAAAAAACTAACATTTTAATTGTATTAATATGGACATTATAGAACTTTTTATAAACGAGGAAGATGAAGTCTCTGGAATTGAAGCAATAAGCGTGGTTGAAAACCCAGCTATTGAAGAAGATTTTATCGCATTAAAAAACCAAGAATTTAAACTTGCAGAAATAGATAAGGAAAAGCGTATCTTAATGGGTGCAGCTTTAATCCCTAATAAACCTATTTACCGACAAAGTGGAGATAAAGAATATTATATTTATTTTTCTAGAGACACCGTAAGAAAAGCAAGTGAATTATTTTTCATAAGAAACAACCAAAACAACTCAACACTAGAACACGAAGAAAAGTTAAAAGGAATGACAGCAGTAGAAAGTTGGATTGTAGAAAGCAAAAAAGATAAAACTAGACACTATGGTTTAGAAGTACCAGTTGGAACTTGGATGGTGTCTATGAAAGTAAATAATGATGAAGTTTGGAATGATTATGTAAAGACTGGTAAAGTAAAAGGATTTTCTATTGAAGGTTATTTTGCTGACAAACTAGAAAGACCTAAAGAACCAGTTGCAGAGTTAAAGTCTCAAGAAATAATAAACAAGATAAAAGAGATTTTAAAGGATGTATAAAAAAAATGAAAAAATTCCAAGCAGAACAAGTCCAAAAAACGACAAGAGGGCTTGTCTTTGTCCTGATGGAACTTACTCAAGAAAATGTTGTGATGGTAGTTTACTAGCACAAGGAGTAGGAAATGTAAATTGAAAAATATAACAACAAGAAACTTAATTTATTGTATAATTATGAAAGCAACTGAAATGTTAAATAAAGTAAAAGACCTTTTAAGTGGCGAGGCTACTAAAAGTGAAGACATTCAAGAAAATCCACAAGAAGAAGTAAAACTTGAACAACAATCTTTAGTTAATGGTACTATCCTAGAAGCCGAATCATTTGAATCAGGTAAAGAAGTATTTATTGTAACAGAAGATGAAAAAGTTGCACTACCTCTTGGAGATTACGAACTTGAAGACGGACGTATTCTTAAAGTAGAAGAAGAAGGAATGATTGCCTCTATTGGTGAAGTTTCAGAAGTAGAATCTGAAGAAGAAGCTAAAGAGGAAGAAGTAGAAGCTACTGAAGAAGCTCCTGTAAAGAAAAAAATTGTAAGCGAAATTACTGAAGAAGTATACGCTTCAAAAGAAGAACTTAATGAATTAAGCTCAAAAATAGAGGAATTAAAAACTCTTTTAGAAAGTAAAGCTGATATTCAAGAAAAAGAAGAACTTGCTGAAGAGCCTGTAAAAATTAAACACAGCCCTGAAGCAGATTCAAAAAAAGACCTAAATTTCTTTAAGCCAAAAGGAAAGTTTACAACAATAGATAGGGTTTTAGCAAATATGGCAAAGTTTAATAAATAATAAATAAATAAAATAAGTTATGGCAACAACAACTTCAATAACTTCTACGTATGCAGGTGAATTTGCTGGCAAATATATATCAGCAGCCCTATTATCTGGAAGCACATTGGCTAATGAATTAATTACAATTAAGCCAAATATTAAATACAAAGAAGTCCTTAAAAAAGTAGCAACTGATGGTATTGTAAAAAATGCAACTTGCGACTTCGATGCGACTTCAACAATTACGTTAACTGAAAGAATTTTGACAATGGAAGAATTTCAGGTTAACCTACAATTATGTAAAAAAGATTTCGTAAGTGATTGGGAAGCTGTTCAAATGGGATATTCAGCTCACTCGGACTTGCCTCCATCTTTTTCAGATTTTCTAATTGCACACGTTGCTTCTAAAGTAGCTGCAAAGATTGAAACCAATATTTGGAATGGTGTAAACGGAACAGCAGGAGAATTTGATGGATTTAAACAAACTTTAGCAGCAGACGGAGACGTTAATGATGTAATTGCAACAGACGTTACAGCAGCTAATGTTATTACTGAACTAGGAAAAGTAGCAGATGCTATTCCAACTGCAGTTTATGGTGCTGAAGATTTAACTATTTATGTAGCTCCTAATGTAATGAGAGCTTATGTAAGAGCTTTAGGTGGATTTGCACTAGGAACTGGATTCGGTGCAGGTTTTAAAGATGAAGGTCAAATGTGGTATAACAACCAAGCATTATCTTTTGACGGTATCAACCTTGCATTAGCAAATGGTTTACCAGATAACATTATGGTTGCAGCACAAAAATCTAACCTATTCTTCGGTACTGGCTTAATGTCAGATACTAACGAAGTAAAAGTGATTGATATGAGTGATACTGATGGTTCGCAAAACGTAAGAGTAGTTTTAAGATTCCAAGCAGGTATTCAACACGCTATTGGTGGGGATATTGTTCTTTATACATAAGAATTAAAATAAGGTGGGTAAGTCCGTAAACCTACTCACCTTTTTTATTTAACTTTTTAAATCTTAAAAATTATGGCGTGTACATTAACTAAAGGTAGGATTGAACCGTGTAAGGATATACAGGGTGGTCTTAAAGCTGTATGGTTCACTAATTTTGGAGATTATGGTACTGTAACTCAAACAGATGATGAAGTTACTGATATGACTGGTACTTTTTCAGCTTATAAATATGAGTTAAAAGGTAATAGTTCATTTGAGCAAACCATAACATCTTCAAGAGAGAATGGAACTACATTTTTTGAGCAAACCTTAAATCTTACTCTTAAGAAATTATCTAAAGCAGATAACAAAGAAATTAAATTATTATCTTATGGCAGACCGCATATTGTTGTTGAGGACAATAACAAGCAATTTTTTGTAATGGGATTAGAAAATGGAGCAGAGGTTTCTGGCGGAACTATTGTTACAGGAGCAGCAATGGGCGACCTAGCTGGTTATACCTTAACATTCTCTGCACAAGAAGAAAAACCTGCTAACTTCCTAGCACAAAACAATGCAGGAATAGACGTTGCTGAATATCCGTTTGATGATATGCCTAGTGCAACAGTAACTATTGTAAGTGGTAGTGATTTCTAAAAGAATATTCTTTTTTGTTTGATAAATTAGGGGGCTTTATAGCCCTCTTTTTTTTATCTAAAATTTAACAAAATTACATTATCTTTATTGTATTATTATGATAGTATTGCAAGAAACGACAAGTTCCCAAACAATTAAATTTATACCTAGAAAATTTACAAGTGGTAATACTTGTACAGTTAAGATAGTTAGTGAATCAACAGGGAAAGAAGTTTATAGTGCAAGTACAACAAGTATAACGGAAAATTTATATTATAATCAGTACTCATCTACTATATTAAAAAGTGCAGCATCAGCTTTGAAAGAAAATAATTTTTATACATTAACAATTACTGATACAACTTTAGGTGAGATTATTTATAAAGGAAAAATTTTCTGTACAAATCAAACATTACCGAACTATACAGTTAATAGTGGTCAATACACTTCTAATAGTTCTAATAACGACTTTATATTTATTTAATGGACAATTTACACATAGTTAATTTAGCATCTTACGACAGACCTGAAATTGTTGAGCAAAAGAATAAAGAATGGGTCAATTACGGAATAGACAATGATTACTATTCTTATTTAATTGACTTGTTTATTTGTTCAACTACAAACAATGCTACAATAAATGGTATTTCTAATATGATTTATGGAAAAGGATTAGATGCTTTAGATAGCAGTACAAAAACAGAAGAATATGCAGCATTAAGGTCTATATTTCCAAATGAAGATTTAAAAAGAATTTGTTTAGATTTAAAACTACTAGGAGAAGCTTCTTTTCAAGTTTTATATTCTAATAAAAGAGTAGTAAAGGCAGAACATTTTCCACGTCAAACATTAAGAGCAGAAAAAATGGAAGATGGAGAAGTAAGGGCTTATTATTATTTTCACGATTGGTCTAAATTAAAACCAAGTGATGAGCCTAAAAGAATACCTGCATTTGGTTTCGGTAATGGAAACGAACCTGAAATTAAAATAATAAAAAAATATGTTAGTGGATATGATTACTATTGTCCTGTTGATTATGTTGGCGGATTGGCTTATTCAGAATTGGAAAAGCAAATAGCAGACTATCTTAACAATGATGTTGAGAATGGTTTTTCAGGAACAAAAGTTGTAAACTTTAACAACGGAGTGCCTGATAGAGAGAAACAACTTCAGATTAAATCTGATGTGATGGGTAAATTAACAGGAGCAAGAGGCGAAAAAGTGATTATTGCATTTAATAATAATCAAGAAAGCAAAACAACTGTTGAAGATATACCTTTAAATGATGCACCTGCTCATTATGAATATTTATCAAACGAGTGTACAAAGAAAATTATGCTGTCTCACAGGGTAACTTCTCCTTTACTTCTTGGAATACGTTCAGAGAACAATGGTTTAGGCTCTAATGCAGACGAAATAAAGACCGCTACGCTACTTTTTAACAACATAACTATAAAACCCTACCAAGATTTAATTGCGTCCTGTATAGACGAAATTTTAGCAGTTAATAATATTAGTTTAAAACTATATTTTAGAACATTACAGCCTCTTGATTTTATAGAAGCAGATAATGCTGTTACAAAAGAAGCAAAAGAAGAAGAAACAGGGGTTAAAATGTCTGATGAAAAACCTCCGAAATTAAAACCTGAAGTTGCAGATGCTTTAATTGATTTAGGTGAAGATGAAGATTTAGAAAATTGGGATTTAGTTGATGAAAGAGAAGTTGATTATGAGCAAGAAGAAACACTTGATAAAATGATAAATTTAGCTTCAACTGGTTCAGCAAAACCTAATGCAAAAAGTGAACAAGATGGTGAAGTTGAAAAACAAGAAGAAACTTTAAAATTTAAAGTAAGGTATCAATATTCACCTTTAAAATCTGATGGAAATTCAAGAGACTTTTGTAGAAAGATGGTTTCTGCTAAAAAGATTTATAGGAAAGAAGATATTGTTGCTATGAGTAGTAAACCTGTAAATGCAGGTTGGGGTAAAAATGGTGCTGCAACTTATGATATTTGGAAATTTAAAGGAGGGGGTTCTTGCCGTCATTTTTGGATGCGTAAAACATATATGGCAAAAGATGTTACTCCTGATGCAAAAAACCCAAAAGCTGAAGTTTCTGTTAATGAGGCAAAAAAAGAAGGATTTAAACCACCTGTAAATGATAAGAAAGTAGCACAAAGACCAAGAGATATGAAAAACAGGGGTTTTATAAAAGATAAAGATTTTACAACACCTAAAAATAAATCGTTTTAATTATGGCAGAAGGTTTAATGATAACTAGGGCAGACCTAGTAAAGTTTACAAGCGTAAATGGAAATTTAGATGATGATAAATTTTTGCAATACATAAAGATTGCACAAGATATTCATATTCAAAATTATCTAGGCACAGATTTATTTGAAAAAATTAAAAGTGATATACAAGGTGGAACATTAGCAGATGACTATTTAACTTTAGTAACAAGCTATATAAAACCAATGTTAATTCATTGGGCTATGGTTGAGTATTTACCTTTTGCAGCTTATACAATAGCAAACAAAGGTGTATTTAAACACACTTCAGAAAATGCTACAAACGTAGAAAAAGATGAAGTAGATTTTTTAATAGAAAAAGAAAGAAATTTAGCACAATATTATACTGATAGATTTATTGATTATATGAGTATAAATGCTAGTAGTAAATTTCCTGAATATTATACAAATGATAGTCAGGATGTAAGCCCTGATAGACAAGCAGACTTTGGTGGTTGGGTATTATGACATATGGGAAAATATATTGTACTACTTGGTGGGGTGTTGGAACTGTGGCTTCAGGGTGGGGTAATGTATATCCTGATTTAAGTAGTTGTTAATGATAAAAAAGTACAAACCGAAAGAATTAAACATTAAACGGCTTAAAGAATATTTAAGTTCTCGTTACGATAATTTAACTCTTGGTTTTAGTAAGAATAAAAAAATAACAAAAAATTAAAAAAACTATTGTATAGATATGGGCAATACGATTAATTGGGGAAAGATTTATTGCAGCACGGAATGGGGTTTAAAATATTGGAGTACGTTTGCAGTCCCTGATATATCTGCCCCTGCTTGTTGGAGTGGTACAACACCATTTACAGCAGATTTAACAAGATATACGGTTGATACAACAATATTTACTGCGGATAAAACGCAATTATAACTAAAAAAATAAAATTATGGCAAAACAAGTAATAGGAATTGGTTCAGTTGCGAATGACGGCACAGGAGATACTATACGTGCAGCATTTGACAAATGTAATGATAACTTTACAGAATTATATACAGATGATGCAGGAGATGTAAATAGTATTACAGCTACAGCACCAATAGAAAGAGATTCAGCAACAGGAGCAGTAACGATTTCTTTAGCTGATAATGGAGTTACGTTAGCTAAAATGGCAGGTATTGTCAGAGGAAAATTTATTTATGGAGATGCTTCAGGAGACCCCGCTTATTTAGCAGCAGGAGCAAATGGTAAACTATTAGTTGCTGATGCAAATGGAGACCCTTCTTGGACTACTGTTTCAGGTGATGTTACTATATCAGCAGGAGCAGTTACAATAGCAAATGATGCTGTTACTAATGCAAAATTAGGTGTTGAATATACGGCAACAAGTGCTGTAAGTTCGGCTGCTACAATTGCAGTTGATACGGCTGTTGCAGATATTTTTACTTATACGGCAGGGCATTCAGCTACTTTAAATTTTACTAATGTTGTTATTGGTGCTATGAAAAGCCTAGTTATTACTGGAGGTGGTAGTTCTTATACGGTAGCACTTGGAACGTCAAATGGTTCTGCTTGTACTTTTAATAAAATTTCAGGAACTTATGATGACACAGGCTCAACAAAAAATCTTATACAAATTAAATGGGTGGCAGTAAATGAAGCTTGGTACACAATTTCACAACCTGCATAAATTATAATAATATGAAAAAAGCAATAGAAATTAATGGTCAAATTGAAATTTTTCAATCAGTTCCTAGAGAATGGGGGAATGTAATTGGAGGTTTTAATAATCTTTCAAATGAAGATTTACAAAAGTACGGCTTTTATGATGTAAAAAACTCTGATGGATATGACCCTAATATTCACGACAGAGGTGAACTTAAATTTAATAAAAGTAAAAAAGCATTTATTTATTCAAAAAGCAATAAGACTTGGAGTGAGAGTTTATCTGAATTAAAAACTAATAAAAAAGCAGAAATTAAAAAACTTGCTAATTTAGCATTACAACCTACAGATTGGTATGTTATAAGAAAAGCTGAAGGAGGAAAAGATATTCCAAGTGATGTTACAACTAAAAGGGAAGAAATAAAGTCTAAAGCTGATGAGAGAGAAGCAGAAATTGATGCACTTACTAAAAAAGGAGATGTAGTAAATTATTCTGTAAGACTTTTTGACCCTGTAATGCCTGGTGAATAAAATAAACTTTTAATATGTCATTAAATAGAAAGCTTTTTAGTATATCTGCTTCTGGTGCAGCAGTATGTAATTCCGAATCACTAGAACCTTTTGGTAACGAAGCATCCTTCAATAAAAACGTAGCTATATATCAATTTGAAGATAATGTTGATGATACACTCGATAATTTTGATGCAACTGTTACGGGGTCAATTACTTATTCAAGCACAAGTAAATTCGGTTCAAAATCTGCTTCAGGATTTTCTACTTCTAATTATATAAATATTCCCGCAATAACTGATGTAATAGATAATGCTGCAAGTGATGATTTTACTTTTTCTATTTGGTTTAGATTAAATGCTATTCCTGCTTCGAGTTCTAATTTTTATACAATATGTGGTATTCATAACGCAGACGTTTCTGGTAGCAATGGTCAAATGTGGGAGGTGAATTTGTTTGGTACTTCTACAAGTAATGAAATTGAAGTCCGTACAAGAAGGGGATATGGAGGTAATGTTTATGACCCATCTTCTTATGGTCTTACTAAAGTTGTTGCTGCTGACACTTGGTACAATTTAGTTTGTGCATATACAGGTTCAACTAAAGTAGTCCAAATTTATATAAATGGTTCTTTATTAGGTAGTAATACATTAAACTCTGCTGCATCAAGAACAATAGGTAATGGATTTAATCTTGGAACTTATAGTAATGACGGTGGTTCTCATAGTGCTTACGCTTTTAATGGTTTATTAGACCAATGTAGGATATATTCCAAAGTATTAAATACTGAAGAAGTGACAACTCTTTATGTAGACGAAACAGATGCTACAGCCTCAACTACAACAATTATTCCAGGCACATCTTGTATTGCTTATTACCCTTTGGATTATGACGGGCAAGATAAATCAACAAATTATGATGGAACGCCTAGTAATGTCGAATTTGTACAAAATGGGAAAATAAATTATTCTGCAAAATTTAACGGGACTACAAGTAAAATTCAAATTACTTCTCCAATAGGTGTGGCTTCAGGCAATGAAAATGACAACTTTAGTGTCTCTATGTGGGTTAAATGGGATAGTGTGTCTAGCTCAGCTTCAGGACTTCACGGAACTTTAGTAGGAGATTATACTGGAAGCAATTACGGGTCTTTCCATATTTACGTTTATGGTCTCGGCTCTGGAAACGGTTTGGCTTTGTCATTTGAACGCTATTTTAATTCAACGGCATATTGGAATAGCAGCTATAATACTGTTGGCACTATAAGCACTCTTGAAGCTGATACGTGGTATTATATAACTCATACATACGTGGGTTCTAGTAAACAAGTCAAACTTTATTCAAATACCACATTAATTGCTACTTATACTCTAGACACTGCGTCAGGAGGAAGAACTACTAACTCGTATAATGTTATTGGTGACTATAATAATAGTAGTGGGAATGGACACGCAGGTTCAATAGATGAGTTTCGTATATTTAATAAAACACTTTCGTCTGACGAAGTTTCAACTCTTGCAGGATTAACAGCTTGTACACAAACCTGTACTACAGACACAGCAGGTTC
>TARA_R100001443_G_scaffold4000_3_pt1 | contig 29586 bp, 47 predicted proteins | sample TARA_R100001443 | Tara Oceans TARA_R100001443 (sample SAMEA2622142) | marine metagenome | biome: marine biome (ENVO:00000447); feature: deep chlorophyll maximum layer (ENVO:xxxxxxxx); material: "saline water (ENVO:00002010), including plankton (ENVO:xxxxxxxx)" | depth 50 m
GGTACAGAGTGGAGAGTATCCTTCCCCATTACAAATGTTTGAAACTATGTCAATGGCAGAGTCATCAGGAAACCCTGACGCTGAACGAGTGAATGACAGCGGTTCTATAGATGTTGGTTTAGTTCAAATCAATTCAGATAATGTGCTAGAACCTGGTAATGAATTTGGTGGAGACTCAAACAAAATTATTAAAAAAGGACCAGACCAAGGTAAGCCAGACTTATTATGGGCAAAGGCACAAGAAATGTTTAGACAAGAGTTTGGAGGTTTAGAAGGAGAAGGTGGTGCTGACTGGGATAAGCTAGACGATAGAGGTAAGATGAATTTTGTCAAGAGCAATTTACAAGTACAAAAGAAATTCTTTAACATGTGGTATGCACAAAGACCTGCAGATTTTAAAGCACTTGACAGAGCTATGAATATGTATAATCAAAACAGACCTGCGACTGCATTAAACCAAGTTGCTGATGTAGCTATGGGTAATGTAGGAAGTGATGACATAGTAAGAACAGAGCTAGATAGTTTAGATTTAACTGCATCATATAACTTTGAAGAGGCTTCTTCAGATAGTCTAGGGTAATTCTCATGCCCCATGAACCTAATCATCAATACAAAATACAAGGGATGGTAGAGTATACCGAACCTGAATTTTCTATAATACCAGAACAACAAGAAGAAGAACCTAAGTTTAGCATCTTTATGCCTGACTATCTTTCTGACATGGTAAAGAATGGATACAATCAATCTATTACTGCCAATGCTATACACTTATTAGGTGAGGGAGAAAAAGAAAATGTAAAAAAAATGGATGCCTATGTCCCTGATATTATGAGAAAGCATCAAGTGTCTGATGATTTCAGTCAATACAATGAACAGATGTTATTTGACATAGGGTCAACTCTTGTTAGTATTGTTGCTGATGTTCCTGCAATAGCCGCTGCTACTTATGCGTCTGGTGGAGGTGGATTAGTGCCAGCTTTAGGAGCTCAGGCTGCACGGCTTACTGCTCTTGGTGCTAGGCTTGCACCAAAGGTAGCACAAGGTGTAACAAGAATGAAAACAGCTTTTAAAAGTGCAGGAGTTGGAGATAAGGTTGTTAACAAAGTTTCTAAAAGTGTGTATGAAACTCTTAGCAATCCAACTAATTTAGTAATGCAAGGAAATACATTGGGTATATATAGTGCTACCCACGATATAATGGCACAAAAAGTATACAACGAAGACGGTGCATCATGGCAAAACAAATTAGACTATCTACAAGCTATTGATGCTGGGCTTGCAGGGTGGAAAGGTGGAGCTGCATTTCCTGTTGGTGCTTCTATAGGTAAGCCATTAGTTGGTGGAACCCTGTCTAAGTTTGCACCTGGTACTAAATCTGCTGCGGTACTGCAAAAAGTTGGAGGAGAAGCAGGGGATATAGTGGGTGGAGGTTATGCTTTTGTTGTACCTGAATATGGATTTGCACCACCAGCCGAAGCACTATATCATTCTATTGGTGTTGTTGCAGGATTAAAAGGAATACAAGGTACGGGAACACAAATAAGAGAAAGAGTTTTAAATACTAATAAAGCCTTTAATATAAGCCTGTCAGATAAAGAGATAGCAAAGGCACAAGATATTATAGGAGTAAAGATAGAAACAGAGGTAACAAACTCTAACTCATTGTATGGTAAGAATGGAGTTGAGGTAAGAAAGACAGGAGTCACCGCTAAAAACAATGCTAAATATCAAGAGGTAAAGCAAGACGGAACTGTTGGCCCTACAAAATACATGGACAACAATAAGTTTCATAAAAAATATAATGTTGAAAACATAGATGCCCTACCACTAGACACCCTAAGAAAAAGAATTATAGATTTAGCAGAAGGCTTGGGTGCTCAAAGCAACAAAGCAAAGAGTGAATTATTTTATGATGGACTACCACCAAGAGGATTAGCAGAGACACAGACTGGGTTAGGTCGTCTGTCTGCAAGTAAACAATATGAATTATTTAAAGATTTAAAAGCACAAAAGATAATGACAGAGTATCTAAGAGATATATCAGTATCAAAACTTGAGCCAGCTAGACTACCAATGATTGGAAAAGTGTTTGACTTTCTTACTTTGGATTTACCTTTTATGCCTGAAGCTATCAAAAGAGTTAGAAGTAATGCAGCTAGATTAAACAAGAGAATGGATGCAGACCCTTTTGCTAGAGATATGTGGAGGAAGTTTAATTCTTTGCCATCTAAAATACAAGCTTTGCAGGGTAGGATTCTAACAGAGGCTGGAGTAATGGACTATCTTACAAATAAAAAAATAGATGGAACAAAACTTACGGCTGACATTTTGGGGAATGTACAGAACAATCCAGTAGTTAATTCTGTTAAAGAGGTGTATCTAGGTTTAGGTAGTAAGCTCAGAGAGAAAGGTATTATACCTAAAGATGTACCACTTGAACCAAACTACCAACCACACTACCCAAGACAGTCTGTAATGGAAGCCTTAATGAATCTGCAAACTCAGATAGCTAACAGCACTTTTAAATTTGAAGGTAAAGATACATACTTATCTTTCATTAAAGAAAACAATAAAAGTGCAAAAGATAATAAGAAGCTTTCGGAAGCAGAAACAAAACTAGTAGCAAAAGTATTACAGAATTGGCTGAAGAACGAACAATCTACAGGAGCTGTAAAGTATGTGCAACAGTTTATAACCAAGAACACAATAACAAAGGGCGGAACAAAAGAAATACAGTGGGATGCAGCCTTTAAAGAAATAAATGAAAACCTAGTTGCTGTTGGTAACAACCCCTTCCACAACTTTACAAAAGGTAGAACAACACAAATTAAATGGGATGTGGAAAAAGGCGGTTATGATTTAGATATTTTTGAAACCAATGCTTTTAAAAATTTAGAAAGATATAGTAAGGATGCTGCAGAAGCTTTAACAATTAATGAGTTGTTTGGTACAAATTTTGAAGTATACAATAAAGTAATAGAAAGATTGGAGATGTCAGGAAAAGACCAGGATGTGACAGCTCTTACTGATATGTATGATGCTACCTATAATTATAGAAAGTTTTGGACTAAGCCATTAAACAGTAAAGGTTGGGATTTTTTAAGAACTACAGGTAGAAAAGTAAACTATGGTATAGAAGCAGTCAACAATGTTTTCTCTGGATTGTTAGTATCTTTTGGTTATGGTCCTATATATAACTTTACTCAACCCTTAATTTCTTACAATGCAGCTTTAGGTTATATGCCTTCTGTAAAGTCTGGACTTAAAAAACTTACCGCAAAAGGTAGAGCAGAACAGAAAAAGATTTTAGATGAAACAGGTATGAATCTTAAAGGAGAACGAGAGTTGTTTAATTTGACACATGGTGAATACAACACACAAAATTCTTTTCATAGAGATTTTGCAGCTTGGTCTTCCAAAAGAAGTGTAATGTCTTTAGGTATTGATGTGTCTACTAAATCAGGATTTAGAAGATTAAGTATGGAAGGTTCCACACAGAAGGTGCATGAGTCTGCTACGCTTGCTGGGTTTGAAGCAATCAACAGTTTAATGATTACTGCTAAAACAGGAGCTAATATTTTTGAAAGAACTTTTTACTCCGATAAAATAAAAAAGAAAATGGAAGCTGACACCTTAGGAAAAGAAGAAGTTGCAGGTTCTTCTGCTGTTGAAAGAAGAAAAGCTTGGGCTAGAGAAAAATTGCTTACAGATTTTAATATTGTTTATAGCGGTACACCACTTACAAAAAAACAAATAGGAGATGGAGCTGTATTTTTTGCAGACAAAACACAGTTAAAAAGAAATATAGCAGATGAAGCTTTTTACATGTCACACCCATCAACTAGAAACTTTTTTAGATTAAAGTCCTTTGTTATAAAACAAACAAAGCTAACTCACGATTTAGTTGCCAGACATTTAAAGTATGGTAATGCAGTTCCATTATTAAGAATGGCTGTAGCTGGTGCTGCTGGTACACAGTTAATTAAATTTAAAAGATTGTTAGAGTCAACACTTGCTGGAGAAGATGTTATAACTAGACAAGATGAAGATAGTTTAGTTGATGGGTTTGTAGCTATTGGTATGGGTGGTTACGCTGTTGACCTAGGAACTGCTGATGATATAAACAAAGCTCTAGCGTTTCAAATAGAGCCATTGTTTTATGCGGTTGGTACTGACATAGCTGATGACCTATGGAGATACTTTACTGAAACTAGATTGCTAGATATGGAAGGACAATTAGAATCAGCATCAGGAGAGTTGTCTAAATATTTAGGAGGACCACCAAGAGCTATGGTCAGAAGAGTTGAAGGATTTAAAAGTAAGGTAGATAGATTAGAATACATTAAAGGTTTAAAAGAAAAAGAAATTATGAACCTATGGTTTAAAGCACAAGAGATGCAAAGTGAATCAGACAAACAAAAGATATTAGACAAGGCTACAAAGAAAGCAAGAGAATGGAATCAAGCTTACGGTTCTTATGGGGTTACAATAGGTGATGACTACTTTTCTATTTATGATATGGTTAGCAAGAAAAGAATAGCTGACTATAAAGAATTACAAAAAAAAGAAAAAGAAAGAGCTAGATAATACTTTTAAATTTTTTCTTTTGACTCTTACTCATAGATTTCCAACAATCAGGCAGCTTATCTACCTCTGCTGTTGTATTAGCAGCACCACAATATAACTTTTCTTTACCACTAAACCTTGATTTACCACAGAAGCTGCAACCTTTATTAATCTTCGGACATTTTTCAAACATTTTAAAAATTTTTGTTACGAGGATAGGGCTAGAATCCATTATCTTTTTCTTTTAGATATAACTATAGGCTAAATAATTTAAGTTGATTCTCGTTTGAATTAGAGGCTTAAACTGGTGTTTACCTATTTTCTGTGCTAATAAAGGCTTCTTTGATACAATCATCTATAATTACACGGATTGTATTGTTAGTTTCGTACTTCACAAAGTTAATCTTCTTAATTTTTTCTATAGCTCTGTTCCATTTAGCATTATTCTCATGCATTTCTTGTACATGTTTTAATCTATTACTTACCATAATTATTTCTCCATATTATTTTTGGGGTAACTAAGTAGCCAACCATTGTATTTGCTTAAATTAAATATTAAAGGGTAGGCAGGATTGGTTACCTGCGACATTCCTTTTAAATGCCTTTAAGTTTAAGTAATACAGTCACCCCAAAATGTGCTGCCAGATACACAAAGGAACTCAACTGATAACAAGAGGTAATGAGAAAAGTACCTGACAGCTTGTTAATTTTTAGAAGGGTATATCGTCTTCTACTTCTGTCTTGGCTTGTGGTTTGGCACCACTTCTCTTAGCCTCGTATGTTTCTTTATCTTCAAAAGAGATGGAGATATACTCATTGCCATTGCTAGCTGTTTTACTCCACCCTGAAACATAACCCTCAACACCATTGAATGTTACCAACCCTATAGTTTTCCAGTTAGGTCTTTTAGGATTGTCACCTACATCATTATGAAATAGGTTTGCTGTATTTGGTTTTGGTTTAAAGTCACTCATTATTTTCTCCTTTATTTAATATGTTCCACAGATGTAGGGTTAGCTGCTATCAGCTTCTCCTCTTCTTGTGGTCTATTTTCTGCTTCTTCTTGTAATGTATTAATTCTTTCTTCTACTTTGACCCTGATATTTCTCAGGTCTTTTCTTATTCCATCTTCAAGCTCAGACTTTTTAGGTTGTCTTGTATACACCTCAATCATATTCTCTAGCTCCTCTAGTCTAAACTTAAATGTAATTTCTAATTTACTAAAGTCAATCTTCATTGTTTCCTCCTGATGCTTCTTTTAAAATCTTTAGCATGGTTAAGTATTCTTCTAGGTCTACAACAATCATAGGTTTAATTCTATCTGCTCTGATTACTACACCTACCTCTTCTTTTTCAGGCAGCAAATAAGATGGCAAAGACTTACGCATCTTACATCCATAGTATTTATCTTCAACAAGTATATCTCCTAGTGGGTGACAAGCACCACCTCTGTCTCTGTTGTGTGCTTCCAGCCCTATATCTTTAGCTAGGTTTACTGCTAGTCTCTGAAGCTCTGCCCCTCTTTGCCTGTTCCTTCTCCCCATCTGTTGGGGTGTCATCTTCTTTTTCGGCATTCACTTTCTCCTCTACATATTTAGTAAGCTTTTCTGTTTTGCCCTCCATGTCCAATAAAGAATTAAACAGGAAGAACATACTTTTAATTTCATTGTTCATTACTTTTACTTCTTGCCTTGTTGCTACAATTAGTTTAGCAAGTTCAGTGTAAGTTAATTTTTTGTTTTTTCTTTTCATACTTCTTGTTTGGTTTTATATAATCTTCATCACAGCCTAAGTAAGTTCTCATCCACCAACAATATTCATTAGTTAAAATGCAATACCGCATATCAAAGAGGCCATCTTTATTCTTTTGAATTAAAGATTTTAACTTGGCTCTCTTCATTCTTACTCCACTCTGATAAAGATAAACCAATCTGGTCACCAAAACCTCTATTAAAAGTAAACCCTCTGTTCTCTAAGTTCACAATAGATGTATGATACTCTAAGCCAGTTCGTTTATCTTTTACTTTAATCTTGGTTGCTCCCATCTCTTTAGCTTTTGACAGAGCCAATTCATCAAAGGCTATTGCAGGAGGAGTACGCAGAAAATGTTTAGAAGAATCCAATGTTTTATTTAATGTATCTCCATCAACATTTCCTACTACTTTTTTATTTACTTTAACTGGTTTAGTTGCCATGTTATTAAGTTAATGTTTTAACTCTTGACAATCAACTAAAAACCTTTTCTATGTCGTCAGCAGATAAGTCAGGACTCTTCTTATCTATCAAACCTTCTAACCATTTCTTAGTCTTCTCAACGGTTTTAGCATTGATACGATTTGTTTCTAATCCTTCTCTTACTTTTTCCTTGACATCATCTCCTAAGTTCTTGCACATACCACGCAGTATTACTGCATCCGTACTTGATATAGGTTCTCCCTCTACCTTCTTAGGCTTGGGTGCTGTCTTCTTTATAGGTTTTGCATCAACCTTGATAGACTGTACATCATTGTCTTCATCACTAGCAATACCTACGAAAGCACTTAAACTGTATCTTCTATAGTAAGTTATTGCTGCACCTACTGATTGATATATATTCATCTGTTTAGATTCTATGATTGGTGAGCATACAGTACTACGAATCCATTCTCCTGATGTATGCATATATAAAGTCTCTACACCTATCTCACTGTCAGAGCCTACTGGCATCTGGACAAATGATACACCGTGTTTAGTAAGTAATGGTCTTAGGTATTTTACTAACGCATCATAAGATGTGTAGTTGTAGCCATAACCTTTACTATCTTTAGGCATGTCAGCAATCTCTTGTTGTATCTTAACTTGTGCTGCTGCTAAGTTCTTAATTGATTCTGACATTGTTGTTTCAGTTCTCATTTCTTTTCTCCTTTATTTTATCGTCTACTTCTTTCATTTTATTGTATAGCTTGACATACTTCTTGTCTTTGAATATAATATTATTAGGGTTAAGATGCCCCTCTTTTTTTATATCCCATGCTGTCTCTTCTTCTTGTTGTTTCATTATATCTTGCTCAATGAAGAAGTCTATGTTCTCTTCAATCTGGTCCTTGGTGAATCCCATATCTAAAGCTTCTATCTCTTTCTTTTTGTAGTATCCCATTAATCCTCCCTGTTTAAGTCATCAAAGTTTGCTCCATCATAACAGTTGGAACATATACCTGTTTGTTCTTCTTCTATAAAACTATTTCCAAAAGGTTTTGCAGTGCAACAAGTACTCTGCCAATCCCTCTCCTCACATACATCACACTCTTCTATCTTTATGGTGGGACTATCTCCATGAACTGCATTACCACAGTAGCTGCATTCAACTTGTGGCACATACACTCCAAAAGAATCACTGTGTTTCTTTTGTATATATTTTAAATACTCCATCATACTCCTTTGTTTTATTTGTATTACACCCTTTAAACAATGGGAACCAAAAAAGGTTCCCATGTTTTTTATCCTCTTAAATGATATGTAGCAAAGTTCCTACCTTCACCGCCACTAGTTTCTATTACATAACCCTGCTCTTTTAAAGTAAAGATTATGCCTGACAACCTAGTAGCACCATACTTTTGTATAGCTTCCCAAGAAGTTATTGTGCCATGCTCTTGCAAATGATTCAGCACAAACAATGTCTTGCTTGGTCTACCATTAACTGTTTCAATCCTACCTCTACCTGTTTTTAGAGTAGGAACATTGGTATGTTTCTTTCTACCAGTAGCATAGGTTTTAGTATTGACAGCTTTCTTTCTGCCGTTTGCTAATGTTTTGGTCATTACGATTCACCTCCCTTTGGTCCATTTAGTTTGACCCTTCAATCCACCTCCACAATGGTTGAAGTAGCCACAGTATTTTACATTGCACTCCCACTCATATACTGGTGCGGTGCCAAGAGATACCTCTGGTATCCCAATTTTAAATCGTTCATTTACATCTTTCCAATACTCGTAAGCCTTGATAATAAAGGACTTAGGGACATTGACTTCTCTCATCAGTGAGTTGTCTTTGTTGTAATAAACCAGTGCCAACTTCTTCAACTCAACACCATACTTTTGCTGATACCAATATGCATAAGTGCCTAGCTGCAACGCATAGTTCTCCGCTGGTTCAGGGTCTGGTGTTCTACCAAACAAGTTTCTCCACTTGAAACTATTACATGTCTTGACATCATACATTGCATCATCATCCACTATACATATATCAAAGAATCCTCTGACATTTATATCCTGAATCCGTATCTCTTGTTCTATCAGAACATCAATCTTTTCTTTCTGTCCGTGCTTTACAAGTGCATCTTGTATGTCGTTGTGTACCAAGTCTCCAAGCCTAAACAATCTTAATGTATTGTCATCTATCTCTGTGCTTTCTACTTGCTCTACACTGTTATAGTATATCTTTCTCATGCACATCCCACTTGATGACGCATGAAACCAACTCTCCCTATCCTCGTATCTGTTGATACGGTTATCTTCGTTTAGTTTTTTAAGATAGCCTGCATATACTGTCTTAATATCAAGCATCACCTAATCCCAACATATACACCTCGTCTTCATCTTGAAACTTTAACTCGTTCAATCTGCAAACTTTTTTAATTGCATACTTTACAAGGGACATGAACTTATTTGTTTCATGTTCGTTCTCATAATTTTTTAGCACAATCATTTCTAGTTCTAGTATATTTATAACCTCTCTACATAGCTCATTAGATTTGTTTGTATCCATCTTGTCAAACCCTACAATATGTTTACCAATATCTTCTTTGTGTAATGGAACTACAATAGAGTATTCTCCTAGCTGCTCTAATTCTGCACGGCATTTTGATTCAATGCTCTCTGCTAAATATGTTCTCATTTATTCTCCCTTCTGCCAATCTGGTTTCCATTTGTTTTCTTTTGCTAACTTTACAACATCCTCCCTTGTGCAGTATGTGTCTGTCTGATAATCATAGAACCTTAAATCACCACCATCGTCATCGTCATCTGGGTCTATCCTGTCTATGTATTGAAACTCAGCAAACTTATTTACTCTGAGAAATAATATCATGTTGTTTATATCTTTATCTGTGTATTCTTTCATAGTTCAACTCCATCTTTGTTTCTTCTTAAATGCGAGTTATCAACTAAAAGTTCCCCAGTATTTTCATCAACAACATCTTGAATCTTTTGTTGTTCCTCCAACCACTCTGAGTCTTTTCGTTCATGAGTCCATGACAAGTCCCAAACTACTGAGATAAAATATGTCAACTCATTCTTTATCTCATGCGGTCTTTTGTGGTTGCAAAGCATGTCAACAAACTTTGACAGCTTGTCCATCTTTGCTCTTTGTTCTTTATCTTTCTTTGTGTGTATGTTATATCGTTCCATTTAACCATCTCCTTATCGGTTTTGTTATGTAATATAATCCTGTCTCAAAAGTCATATGACTTACTAGTATGTGATTGTATAGTATATTACCTGCTATGGCTATATCTTTACCATCCTCTATCTTGTGTGTCATACTCCACACTTTATTCAATCGTATCCTGTATAGGAAATTACCCATACCAAACAACTCTACATTGTAATCATTCAGCTCCATGTCCTCATGCGTGTGCATGTCTTTACCCTCTAACTGATTGTTTAGTTCTATGTTTACCAGATTTTCAATGGCTTTTGTTTTATTTCTTGGCTCCTTGAATCTGTATTTTGTTTTTATGTTTTCAAACTCTTTACTTATATTCATTTGTTCTCCTGTTTTATTTATCTATTATACTATGTAAACCAATAAAGGTTCCCAATTATTTTTAGGGTTGAACCTCTGGCCGTGTTTACCAACATGTTTTATCCACCACTCCGTGATAGACTAGGCCGCCACCAAAGGCTCAATCATTTGTTTAGGGTAAAGGTTCCAACTACCTTTACATCCCTCCCCTATGCGTGGTCTATATCAAGAGACTATCATCCTAGACATTGATAATTTTTTCGTAAGTAGTATTTTCAAACTACTATCACTCATTCGGTTTCAGCGTTGTTGTCTTATATTTTTTTGGGACAACGGTATCTCCATACCCGCATCTAGGTCTATCTCCTAACCCTCAACACTTTCCTCTTGGGCATCCCAACAATAATAAATTTGGCTGGTTTCACTCCAACTCTCCCCTATTATTGTTGTAGTAGGTGAGTCCTGTCCTTATCAATGTATAGAGCATGTTGCATACTCTATGACTTCCTGAACATCTCTATCATTCTCAATCACATAGGAACTGCTACATCTTTTTTATATCTACATGTTTCTTATGATATAATCAAATGCGAGAGCAACACTCCTCAGCCGTAGCCTAGTAGTCCAAGTGCAACCTATACCAGAGCAACCCTCCCAACTTCGCAACAAGTTCCTAAACAAAATTTTCAAATATCTTTTATAACTCGGGTGCCTTCAACCCCTAATAGCCATATCGTTGTTTTAGTATATACATAGGCACACCCAAGTTATATATTACTTATACAAATCTAATCAATAAAAGTTCCCAATTATTTAAAACTAGTGGGGGCTTCTGAATATAATAGCCATGTAATAAGTCGTAAGATATTCTCATTTTTCGTATCCTACATTTTCTCTTACTACTTACTACCCTGACTAACACTCTTTCGCAAAGAGTGGCGACAATATCCACCACCCCCAAGTCTTTATAAATCTATCTTATATCAAAGGCGTTTTCTCATTTGGGAACATAGCATTTAATACTATTGTTCTATCTCTTTCATTTTCAAAAGATAATACTATGCAATGTTGGTTATTGTTATATCTATCTGGCTCTCTTGTTGAATAATCAACATCATTATTTTCATCAAAATAAATATATTCAATACACTTTTCATTATCTTTTACCATGGCCTACCTGTGTCAATGGTATACAGCAACTTGCTGTTATCATCCCAAGTCCTACCGCCTACGGTCCTGAATGACATAGTCCCATGATTATAACTCATGATAAACTTGTCCTTGAATGTTGCAAGTTTATACCCTCCATCACTCGGCAAATCTTTGTTGATGCTATCAACCTTGATGCATCCAATACTACCGCTGTCCACATCAATACCCCCAACTCTATTACCTGCTGGGCTTTTGATTGCATACCTTCCATCTCCATGTGCGGTGCCATAAATACTTATACTTCTATTGTCTGCAAGTTTTAGTTTACCTGACAACTGTATTGACTGAATCCAACTTGGATAGTCAACACCTTTACTGCCTGAGAATGGGAAAGTTAAATCACATACCTCACTCCATGCGTTGTCAATTACATAGCATAAATCTCCAATGTAATATCTACCTGCATCCATCATTTCTACTTCTTGTTCTTTATGTTTACTTTTAAATTGTATTTTCATAATGCTCCTTTGTTTTGTTATCTGTCCTTTAAATGTGGGAACTCAAATAAAGTTCCCACATTTCCACTTAACAAACAACAATTAATTTATTCTACCAACTACAAATATAGTAGACTGCTTTGCCACTTTCAAATCTATCTCGTGCATACTCAATAAATTTTAAGTCCTGCTCTCTGTAATACTTGGCACTATCCTCCTGTGATTGATGTCCCCAGAAGAAACCACCATCACAAAAATAGTCCATGTATCCATTGTTTACTGCCTTCTCTAATGAGTCAATGTCCTGTGGTTTCAATCTGATTCTGTTTGTCTTACCAAACTCTATCGGATACCATTCGTCATTGCCTCTGTCATACCATTTGTTTTTGATTCTCTTTCTTTTCATGTAAAGTCTTGTCATAAACTCCTGTAATCGTGCGTGTTTTCTCCACTCAAACGGCCCTACATTTGTCCATTTGTGAGTGCTTTTCTCTCCTTCTTTGTTTGTAAACTCATACTTATATTCATGTTTTAGTTTACCTGCATTCTGGTCTAATCCCATTATATTCCTCCTGTTATTTGTTCCATATCACTATGTAAGCATAAGACTTGTATCTCGTCTGTGCTACATCCTTCACAAAAATATCTGCTGTCATCAATGTAATCTGAGAGTTCATCCGTGTTTATATATGTCCAACTTTGTTGTTGGACCTTATCACTGAAACACTCTTTACATATATAACTTGCATCATTTTTTTCTGCTTGTTTTAAGTTTGTTATCTTGTTCATTATACTCCTTTGTTTGTTATTTGTTCCCATACTTTTTTATCTCATCATCTACTTCACTTAACTTATGTTTAAACTGTTCCTCTAAATCTTCCCAGTCTGGTAAAAGATAAGTTTTACCTTCATCATCTGTTCTTTTCTCGCACCAAACTTCAATTTTTATTTCATAATTAATCTTATGTTTATCATAAGTATTAACAGTCAGTTCATTTATCTTGCTCACTTATACTCCTTTGTTTGTTATTTGTTCCGTATTATTTTATAATGTTTTTTAAACGGTCCTTCTTTTACCTTTACATTATATCCTAATTCTCTAAATTGTTTTAACATCTCTTGCATTAAGGAATTATAATCACCCTTCTGCACTTTCATTGTTATGTATTCTTGTTCATGAGCTTCTACTTTATCTTCCAACTCTCTTGTGTATTCGTCATGCTCATCTTGTGTCATCATTTTAAAAACATCTTCTCTGCTCATTTGTTCTCCTTTTCAAATAATATTAAACCTACTTCTTGCACTTCAAATTCATCTTCATCTTCTGGCATATTACCATCTGCTATTCTTTGTTTATTATATTGTTCTAGCCACTTATCAAAGTTGTCTGTTGTAGCTTCATAAGTCATACTATTATCGTAATTATAATAAATATTAAATAGTTTTATTTCCTTTGCATAGTTCATTTGTTCTCCTTTGTTTGTTCACTTCTCAGCATGTTATTCATTGACTGCACCACATAATACAGCTCTCTCTTTGTCATCCTGTAATAAGTTATTTCTCTTGCTCCTCCGCCTTCGTTAACTATTTGTTCTAACTTACAGCCCCCATACGCTTGGCTAATATAATAGCACCCTACATTAGAACTATATTTTCCGTCTTCTTTCTTTGTGTAGCTTTCTTGTGGCTGTCCTGTGAACTCGTTTAAGATGTCCACTTGGTTTTGTATGTGTTTAATCGTTATTCTGTTGTTCATTATTTGTCCTTTGTTTGTTTGTTATACTCTATAAACGCTGGGAACTCGTGAAAGTTCCCAACTATTTATTTTATTTAGTTTCTTTTGTGTTCGTCTTTGTCTTGTCTTACTATCATCTCATCGTAGTTCTTATCATCGTCTCGTGGATTCAGACTGTTGAACTCGCCGTGTTCGTATTCTAAGTCCTCGTCATACATGATAAGTTCATTTAATATTCTACTGACCAAAGCTTCTACACTATTTCCAAATTGATTTGACCTGTTGTAAAATCGTAATGTATCCTCAAACGCTTGAAGATTCATATCTTGTATATTTCCTGTGCTAAATGGGGCGTTTCCGAATTTTTCTTTGGTCTCGTATTTTCCATCGTGCCAGTCTTTATCTTTATTCATTTTCATTCTGTAATCTGCAAATGTTGATAATTCATTTTTTATCTTTAATAGTAAATGCTCACTATTTGATAATGTAATTTCTTTTCCGTTTGCTAATTTAACCTTTTTCATTATTGCTCCTTTGTTTGTTGTTATATCATATAAACGGCGGAAACCTTGAAAAGTTCCCGCCAATTATATTTTTATATATATGTCCCTATGAACTTGTGAGAGTGGTTTATATTTACTTCTCTCTTATATTCATCCATTGCCATGCTAATGGCTCTTTGTCTGTCCCTTGTTAAATATCTGTCTCCTTTGGTCATTGGGAATTTGACGCCGTTAAGTCTCACAATTAATCCATTGTCTTGGCTCAAATATTGTCCTTGCATGGTGCGGACCTTCTTAATTTTCAGGGCCTGTAATCTTGCCCCATGTTTTTTATATAGTGTTCTAATTACTTTCTTTTCTTTCTTTGTTAAGTTTGCCATGTGGCCTCCTGTTCGTTTGTTAAATTTCATACTATATATACTGGGTAAATCTGGGAATGTTCCCAAAATAATTAAATTAATTTATTTCTATGACGACAAAATCCCATACTGATAGCAAAGCCCCATTATAATTAGTTTTTAATGCTAACTTATGACCAAGTGAGAAAACGCCGTAAAGGGCCAAAATAACGCCAAATAAGGCCTATGTGTATAACATGTGGATATGTGTATAACTTGTGTATAACTATTAGCCTGTGGATAACTTGTGGATAACTATTTTTATTATATAAATGGGAACTTTTAAAGCCCTATGGCATATATATAGTATGAACACAAGCGATAACAACCAGAACAATGTTAATAACTTGTGGATAACTTTAATTAAAAACAAAGGATATAAAATGAGAAAAACACTAACAAACGCAAAGAAAGTAATTGAATTTAGAATTAAAGAAGAACAGGCAAGAATCAAAGAAGCAAGAGCAAACATGAAAAAGTTTGACAATGGAACAAACGCTTATGAGGAGGCAAGAATTATTTTCGGTGCATCTCTTCAATGGGAATCTTGTCTTAGAACTTTATTGGAGCAGGACTTATCAGATTTTAACATGAAATATTTTGATGAGTTGAATGAACATAAAAGTAAATTCTAAGTAGTCAGTTTTCAATCTGGGTTGGGGTTTTCAGAATCTCAACCCTTTTTGGAATTTCCAACCACCCGCACGGGCGGGGGGTCTTCGCAATAAAAGAACGACACACATAATCCTAAAATTTTTTTGGGAAATTTTTTTCCGATAGGGTTCCCGAGTATTAGGGTCCCTAATATTAGAGGGGGGGTTAGGGTTCCCAAATAAGGTTACCCTAATAAGAATACCTTAATAAGGTTTCCTTAATAGGGTAATACCTTAATAAGCCTTCCAAAAGAGGTCTTTTAAGATAAGACATTTAAAGGGGATAGTCAAGAAATACTTTGTTTATGATACAAATAAATTTAATTCTTGTATTTATAAACATATTGTGTATAAATTGTGGATAACTTAATCACAAACGGAGAACCAATGGCAAAGAAAAAAGAAAAAAATCTACTAACATTAAACTATGGTGGGCAAGAATATAAGTTTGAACTTGAATCTTTATCACTTGAGGGGAAAGCTCATTACCACAGAGCTAATGAAGTGGCCGCAGAGTTATTAAGATTAGAGCAACAGGTTGCTGAAAAGAAATGGTTAACAGGTAAATACCTTTCTTTTATTGCATCAGAGTTAGACGATAAAGATAAAGATAAAAAATAATGGAGTTAGTAAACGGTTTACAAAAAGCTAAGAAGTTAGTAAAAAGATTAAAAGATGCTGACATACTATCACCTGACCCTTTAGCACTAGAGTGGGTTATTGAACTATTTGAAACAATAGAACAAATAGATACCCCTGAATTAATAGAGGGACAGGATATGGCTTTTACCTTTACAGATGATGGCGAAAAAATTAAAGCTTAAAAGAGGAATAGTATTTCCAGACATTCATTTTCCTCTTCACGATGAGAAAGCACTGTCCTGTGCATTGCAAGCAGTTAAGATAGTTAAACCAGATATTTACATTAACATTGGTGATGTAGGTGAATGGCATAACTTTTCTGCCTGGAAGTATAAAGGAAAGAAACTTCCTTCTTTAGAATACCAAATACCATATTGTGAACAAGACATTGCTGATGTCAATGCAGGTTTAGATATGATAGATGATGTTATGTCTAAAGAAAAAGTAAAAGAAAAGTATATGTTGCAAGGTAATCATGAGTTGTGGATGGACAACTTTGTAGAAAAATATCCTTATATGTCTGATTATACTTTTCCTAAAGCATGTTATTTAAAAGAACGAGGGTACAAATATTATGAATACAACCTTCCATTAAAGATAGGGAAGATAAATTTTATACACGGTACCTACGCAACTACTTACCATGCTAAAAAACATCTTGAAACATACGGAGCCAATATCATGTATGGACATACTCACGATGTTCAACGACATACTTTAACTAAATTAGACGCAGGAACCATTGGAGCTTGGGGAATAGGATGTCTTAAAGATATGTCAAGAGATAAAAACAAGTGGTTGCGTGGCCGCTTACATAATTGGAATCATGCTTTCAGCATTATTACTTGGTTTCCTAATGGCAACTTTCAAGTTGAAGTAATTGAAATTGTTAATGGGAAGTGTATCGTATGGGGTAATGTTGTTGAAGGCTAATGCATAAAAGAATTATTAAAGGTATACCTCGTTATGTATTTGATAGCGAGAAAGAATTTCGTGACATGTTTCCCGATGCAAAGCTAATAGCTGATTGGAGAAAAGCAGAAGTGAATGACTGGGTATTAACCGATGATAATAAAGTCACACAAATACTCAACAAGAAAACAATGAAGAACTCTACGATTAAAGCGTATGATGATTACTTTGTTACATTGCTTGGCCCAACCTTTGCTTCTTCCAAGATGGAAGGCACACCAAAAAAAGATTATAACTCTTTTAGTAAGAGAAAAGACATAGAAGAAAAACCGTTAACATGGAGAGAGATACGCTTTGTTAAAATGATTGCTCATGGTGAAAACCCATTGCAAGCATATTTAGATTCGTTTGAAACAAACAATCAGCAAACAGCAAAAGTTAAATCATCTCTACTTTTAAAACAAACAAGGATAAAACAAGAAGTGGAAAAAGAAATAGAAGGAATACTAAATGAAATTGGTATTGATAAAAAATGGACACTAGAAAAAGCTAGAGATATTGTAGACAATCCAGATACATCTGATGCTGTCAAGCTAAGAGCATTAGAAAATTTTATGAAGATACAAAGCATGTATCCTAAAGAAAAGAAAAACGAATCGTTGTTATTAGGACAAGCCTTTACTGGATTTAGTAAAGAAGAAATATTAGAAATGAGTAATATGAAACTAATTGATGATGGAAAAAAAGAAGATTAATATTATACCTGGACCTTCTGTTATGGCAGAAAGGGATGAGGTTTTAGCAAAAGCGTATAAAGATTTAATATTTTTTGGCCGTGTATTCTTACCTCAAGACTTTTTACATAAAAGTGAAAGTCCTCAATTCCATTATGATTTATCTAGAAGATTAATCCAACACAAGCCTGGTGCTCGTATATGTAACATCATTCCTCGTGGTATGGGTAAAAGTATTTTATCTAAAGCTGCTATTATGCATAAGTTTTTATTTGCAGAAACAGATAAACAAAACTTTGTAGCTTGGGTATCAGAAGAAGGTGGGCAATCTATAGACCATTTAAAATACATACGACACCACTTTGAAGAAAATGAAATGATACGGTACTACTTTGGAAACATGGATGGTGGTAGTGTAGGTAAACGATGGACAGAAAAAGATATTGTAACTCCAAAAGGAGATAGAATTATAGCTAAAGGTTCTAATCAAAGACTTCGTGGTAGGGCAGAAGTAGGAGTGAGATACACTGGTATAATTCTTGATGACTTTGAATCAGAGCTAAATACTAAAACTCCTGAAAGAAGAGCAGAGTTAAAGAAGTGGATTGTCTCTACTGTATATCCATCACTAGAAGAAACTCCAGGCAATGAAGGTTGGATATGGCTGACAGGTACTATTGTTCATTATGATTCTTTTTTGCAAAACATAGTAGACGGTTATAAAGAATCACAAGCAAATAATAGAAGCTACCCTTGGGAAGTAACATTTCATAGAGCTATTGAAAATGATAAACCTTTGTGGCCAGAACAATTTTCTTTAGCAAAATTACAAAAGAAACGAAAAGAATTTATTGAAGCAGGTCTTGTAAACAAGTTTGCACAAGAGTATATGAACGATGCTAGAGATTCTTCAGCAGCTTCTTTTAAGATTGACAGAATACAAAACTATAATCACAGGTTTGAAAACAGAGAGAACTATGCTTATCTTGTAAATAATAAAGAAGCAATACCTGTAAATATCTATATAGGGGTTGACCTTGCAGCTACTGCTAGTGCTACATCTGACTACCAAGTAATTTTAGTTATGGCTATGGATGCAAACAAAAATAGATATGTCTTAGAATATTTTAGAGAAAAAATACCAGCATTTGATATGGCTGAACAAATTGTAGAGATGGCTAAAAAATATTCTCCTGTTAGGAGAGTAACAATAGAAACTGTTGCAGCACAAGAAATGGTTAGGGACATGACTACAAGAATGTCTGTGAAAGATAGGCGTTTACTACCAGGAATCTTTAAAGGAGTAAAACCTCCTTATGGTATTAAGAAAGAAGACAGGCTAGAAACAGCACTAGGGCCTATAGTAAATTCTAAAAAATTATATATTAAAAAAGAAATGACTGAAATAGTGGATGAATTTTTTGAACATCCTAAACCAAAGAACGATGACTTGATGGATGCTTTGTATTATGCTGATTATTTTGCAAAAGCTCCTAGTAGTACCGCTATAGATATAGCAGATTTAGCAGATTCTGTAGGAAAATCAACTAAACTTAAAGCAAATAAAGTCTATAATTGGATGACAGGAACAATTAAATAAAAAGTTTTCCACATGTTATCCACATTTTTCTTGCATTTATAGAGGGTAAAGAGTTAAATTCAACTACGAAATACTGTATCGTTTTTTACAACAATAGGGCCATTGAATGGAATATGACAAAAGAGCATTAAAAAACCAAGAAATATACGATAGATACAAAAATGATAGAAAGGCTTGGGAAAGAGATGCTAGACAAGATATAGATTTTTATTTAGGAAATCATTTTACTTCAGACGAATCCAATGAATTAGCATCAAGAAACCAAGCAGATGTTCCTATGGATAGAATATCTCCTGCAGTAGAACGATTAAAAAGTATGCTTACTGCTAGACCTCCCGTGTTTACAGTAGTGCCTAGAGAAGATTCTGATTCTTCTTTGGCTTATTTATGGAGAATTATTATGGGGTTTGTGTGGCAAAACTCAGAGGGTGACGCACAAATGAAACAAGCAATACATGATTATTGTGTTGTCGGTTTGGGTTATATTTATGCTTATGTAGATTATGATTCAGATTTTGGTAAAGGAGATGTAAAGTTTTCTTACATAGACCCTTTTAGAATTTATGTACCAGCAACATCTAGAGATAGATTTTTTTCAGATGCAGATAATATTATTTTATCTACAATACTTACGAAAGACCAAGTGTTAAATCTTTATCCAGAGTTAGGTATTAATGTAGACCCGAACACTCAAGAAGAAATAGACCCATTGATAGATATGATTTCACCGTATAGTTTAGAACAAGATTATCCAGACAATGTAAATAAGTCTAGTGTTAATATGTATACGCCAGATAAAGTTAAAGGGTATATAGATACACACGATTCAAGATACCAGATATTAGAAAGATTTTATAAAACAAAAGTTCCATATTACTTACTTAGAGAAAATCAATCAGGAGAAGAGTTTATTGTTGATGAAGCAGACTTTTCATCTTTCTTAGAAGAAAACAAACAGATGATAGAAATGGGACAGGTAGACATAACTCAGGTTTATCAAACAAGAATTAAAGTTACTGCAAGTATTGGAGAGGTAGTGTTATATGAAACAGTCCTAGATACAGATGTTTACCCTATCGTACCTATCGCAAATGTTTGGACACAGACTCCATATCCTCGTTCAGACATATCAAGAGCAAGGCCAATGCAAAGACTCCTCAACAAGCTTTGGTCTTTGGCTCTATCACACGCACAAGCATCAGCAGGTTTAAAACTTATGGTGCCAATAGGTAGTGTAGAAAATGTTTCACAGTTAGAAAAAGATTGGGCTAATCCTAATGCAGTTATAGAAGTGGACTCATCACAAGGTGAACCACACTATCCTGCTCCGCAACCTTTAACAGGTGAGTTCTACAGATTAATACAACAAGCAGAGTTTTATATTAATTTTATTTTTGGTATACCAGAAATTATGCAAGGGGTTGGAGAAAAAGCTCCTGACACTGCTAGAGGGACAGAAAGATTAATAGCTTTAGGTAGTGAAAGACCTAAATCTAAATTAAGAGATATAGAGTTTAGTATTAAAAGATTAGGAAAAGTATTATACAATTATGGTAAAAGTCATTATTCGCATGAAAAAATATTTAGACTTGCACAGCCAAATAATGATATGTCAGAAATGATGGCACAGATTTATTCTGATAAAACACAAACCATATTTGATTTAAAAAAAGATAGACACAATTTAGAACAACATGATGTTGGTATTGAGTCTGGTTCTACTTTACCAACAAGTAAGTATGCTGAACTTGCTGTGTATATGGAAGCATATCAGATGGGAATAGTAGACCAAGTAGAAGTATTAAAAAAGAATCCAGACATTTTTGACAAAGAAGGTGTGTTGCAAAGAATGAATGAAAGACAGCAACTACAACAACAAATGGCTGCTATGGATGAACAGATAAAGAATTTACAGGGAGACCTGCAAACGGCTACAAGAGAATCTATCTCTGATAGAAAACGAACTGAAGTTGAGAAATTTAAGACTCGTTTAAAAGATATAGAATCTAACGCCAGTGCCGATAGGCGTGTAAATAAAAACAAACTAAACGACAAGGTGTTGCTTGAATTGGAGAAATTGCGTGGTGAAATTAAAGTAATAGAATCACAAATGCGTAGTTCTGCTCAAGAAGACAAGACATCAAAGGAGTAAATATGAATACAGAAACATCACAAACCGATACTCAAGTTTCAGAATCTATGGATGAGGTTCAAACTGAGGGACAACAAGAAGGTACTTTAGAAGGAAATGAAAGTATGAATTGGGAAAAAGAAGCTAAAAAGTTTCAATCTATGTATGATAGAGCTGAAGCAGATAAGAAACATTTATCTCAATACAAACCATTAATTAACTTACTAGAGCAACGACCTGACCTTGTTGAAACTTTAAGAGATAATATTGTTGGTAATAAGGGTGTAAACAAACCAACTGAAGCACAACAGTTAAACGAAGACGAGTTCAATCCGTGGGATGCGTACAATAAACCTGGTTCTTCATCATACGAAATGCGTGTGAAACAAGAAGAGTCTAGGATAAATAGTGCAGTGCAAAATGCTATGAGAGGCCAAGAGCAAAAACAGTTTCTTAATGATACTGTTAATAAGTTAAAGAGTGATTTTGGTATGCAAGAAAATGAAGTCCAAGAATTTATGGAGTTTACTTCTGCACCGAAAGATTCTGTTCCTTTAGATAATTTGGTTAAGTTATTTAAAATGAATAAAGGTGAATACAAAGAACCTGTAATTCAAAAACCAGATACATCAAATCAAGCAAGAACCGCAGGGGTATTGCAAGGAGGAGCAGTTCCTACTAAGTCTGAACAAGACGGAATGTGGGACCAAATACTTAATGCCGCATCTTCTGGTAGCATCAAGCAGACTATAAAAAGAAAATAAATAGGAGAATAAAATGGCAATAAGCGGACAAATTAAGTCAACAAACTTGACTGCTGCTACTACATCTGCTGATTATGGAGTTGCTCCAGATAGAAGAAGGTTATATAACTTTTCTGATAGGATTGCTGAACTAGCACCTGATGAAAGTCCTTTCTTCGTTTACTTGAGCAAAACTGCAAAACTTCCTACGGATGATTCTTTGTTTCGTTATTTAGAAGATAGAACAAAGATTAATTATACAAGTAGAGAGTTCCTTTTAAAAGGTAATCACGACAGTTCAGCAACTCAAAGTTCTGGAGATACAGTATCTTTTACTGTAGACACAGCTGACGGAGCTGCAGTAGACTTCCTTGTTAAAGGTATGGTCTTTGCAGTTAGAACACTTGGAGGCTCAGAAGGGGATGCAACTTACGCTAACATCGTAGTTAGAGTAGAAGATGCACCTGTTCAGAACTCAGCTGATACAACATTTACTGGTAAAGTAATTTCTGTATCATCAACAGCAACCAATGCAAACAAACTTTTAGATAATAAAAAATGTCAAATCATTGGTACTGCATACGCAGAAGGTTCTGGAGCACCAGATGTATTCTCAGATAGCTTAGAAGATAATTATGGGTATACCCAGATTTTCAAAACAGCTGCTGAGATTTCAAACACAGCATACGCAACACAACTTCGTGGAGTGTCTAACGAGTTTGAAAGAGTGTTAGCTCAAAAAATGAGAGAACACAAAATAGATATGGAAAGAGCATTTCTTTTCAATCAGAAAGCAAAAGTAGGCGGAGTACAATACTCAGAAGGTCTAGTAGGTCACATCATTAAAAACAGTACAGTAGTAGCTGGAACTGACAACTTATCTTATGAGTCAGGTAAAGCATACTTCAGAACTGCACAAGCTTCAGAGCTTACTTATGATAGACTTTTATCAGACTTTGAAGTATTGTTTGACCCAGCTAGAGGCGGAAGTAACGAAAGATTAGCATTAGCTTCTCTTCCTGTTATCTCTTTCTTTAACAAAATGGGTAACGGCTCATTTTCTGATATATCAACAGCAAGCACACAATACCAAATTAATATGGATGAATTAGCAGGACAGTATGGTCACCAGTTAATGGAGATTAATACAGTTCATGGTTCAGTATATTTAGTGAAAGAACCTCTATTTAGAGGTCATTCATCTGGTATGATGTGTATGGCTGATATGAGTAAACTATACTACAGACCATTAGTAGGTAACGGAATTAATCGTGATACTCAGGTTATGACAAATGTACAAAGTGCAGATGAAGACCTAAGAAAAGATATGATTCTTACTGAAGCTGGGTTAGAAGTATGTCTACCAGAATCACATTACTTAATTAATTTAGAAGGAGTGTAAGATGGCTAGAGCAGCATATTTAGAACAAAACAGTGGTGTTAGTGATATGAAATTAAAATACGAACAAATTGCAGCAGCTAGAACACTAACTGCAGCTGACTCAGGAAAAGTATTCGGAGTTAATCAGGCATCTGCCTATGAGATTACTTTACCTTTAGCAGCTTCAGCTGGTGCTGGTTGGCATTGTAAATTTGTTTTATCAACAGTGGCTGCTAACGCAGTTACTATTGCAAACAATACTGCCGAGGATTCAATCGTTGGTATGGTTGCAGGAGCTGACGATGGTGCAGCTGGTAACTCAGCAGAATCTGCAGTTGATGAAATCGTATTTATCAGTGGTGCAGCATTAGGTGACACAGTAGAATTATTTTGCAATGGTATTAATTACTTTGCAAAAGCTATTGTTCACGATGTAGCACATGTTACTATATCATAAACTAATCCGTGAGGATTAACAGTCTTGGATACTGTGGGGTTGTTCGTAGAAAGGTTCAACCCCAAAATCCAAAAAAAATTTTAAACTAATAGGAGAATAAAATGGCAAATTTTGATACTGTAACAAAAGTTATTATCAATGATATTAGTGTTGCAGCAAGCACAGTTGATGGTTCTTTAGCAAAAGAAATCAATGACTATATTGAAACTATAGATGATGCAAAACTTGTAGCTACTAATGCAGTTATGCTTGACAGAAGTAGAATTGCATATATCATCATTACTAAGGTGTAATGAAGAAGTGCCAACACTGCAACAAGCCAAACAAAGAAGGACACTTTAATTGTCCATCTTGTGGGTTAAGAGCACATCCACCACAGTGGAGTACTCAGTTTGTTTTAAGAGATTCACCTATGGCAACTGCTATAAGAAAGGACCAAATAGATTTTGGGACTATGAGTATGGATAAACATATAGAAAAAACTAATAAAAAAAATGCTGCAGATAGAGCAAAGAAAATGGACAGCATGATATTTGGAGGAAAAAAATAATGTACGGAATGATTAAAAGCAAAAAACTAAATGGTAAAAGAAGAAAGAATGCTATGAATGGTAAAAAAAGAAAAATGAAAAAGAAAGTTTATAAAAAGAAATGAACGGCGATAAAAAGAAATCTAATGACATATCCTATTTAGTAGATAAAAGGTTTGAAGGAATAGAACCTGGGTATGATGAAAGACCTGAATCTTATAGACAAAACTATTTTGATATGGCAAAGTCTTTTCAAGGTTTTTTTGGTGAGCCTGTAGAGGCTTCTGACGAAGAAAGTTTAAATTTATTAGAGCAGTGGTTAGATAATTACTTTCCACAAACAGTAACTGAAAAATTTGAAAATGTAGATTATTACAATCCTAAATCAGGAGAGCAAGATTTAATAAGTGTTATGAAGGGTAAAGAGTTTATGAATTTTATGCAAGACCAATTTGAGGGCGTTACACCAGACTCTATAAACACAAGAAGAGAAATGAGTAAAGATTATTTTAACAACTTAAAAAAAGAATCAGCTTTACAAGAAAGGTTGTTTAGTATAGAAAGTAAAGATTTTGACGAGTTAGATGAATCAGCTTTAAATCAATTTAATTCTTTAGCTATTGTACAAAACATACTATCAAATCAAATGACAATGCCAGGAGAATTAGGAGTGGACCCTATGCTACCAGAAGGAATGCCAAGTGAGTTAGACTTTACTCCAAAAAGCCGTACACTTAATTTTGGTGATATGCTTAGAGAGCAGGAAGATATGATGAGAAAGTCGGATGAACTACAGAAAAAGTTTGGTCAGCAGAGTGGCTACATAATAGTGGGTGAAGATGGAAGTTTTACATTTTAATGAGAAGAGGATTTACACAACAGGTTAAACACACAAATGGAAAAAAGAAAACAAGACAAGGACATGGTAAGAATACAAAGTTTGGAAATAAACTATCACCAAAGCATTACAAGAAAAAAAGTAGAGGGCAAGGATAATGGCTGAATCATTTAAAGACCAAGTAGATGCGTTAACAGGTTTTGCTACAACAGAAAATGATGCATTATCTGATTGGTTGACTGCAGGTGCTCGTACTATTTTAAATATACTACCTATAAATAAACTAGAAAGAGTTGCAAGCAATACAAACTTTACAAGCACTGTAGATGTAGAAGACAAAAAAATATTATCAGTATTAAGAAGAGATGAAAATAATAGTGATATAGCTATGCCTTGTAGAAAACTTTTACCTAGTCAAATGGGAACAGTGCAAGATTCATCTTATATGGAATTTGCTACAACAAGTGACCCAGCTTATATTATTTTTGATAAAGTTTTAAATGTATTTCCTACGGTGGTTAGTAGTAATCATAGTAGGCTTGTAGCTATAGATACCAGCATAACAGTAGCTCATGGTGCTACGAATATAGATAACTTTCCAGACGAAGCAGAGAATGCAGTAGTTTTATATGCAGCAAGAAATGCTATACAAAGACTAATGAATAACATACAGTCTAATTCTGATATAACCACAGCATTGACAGCAGCTAACACAGAACTAGATGAATTACAAGCATTAGCAGACAAGATAGATACTGAGGTTGCTTTAATAAATACGCAAGCAGATTCAGCATTAGCAGAAATAGCACTAGCCAATTTAGAAGTAGATAAAATGGCAGCTGAGGTAGACTTAGATAACGCAGAAGTAGATTTAGCAAAAGCAGAAATTACAGAATCTGCAGGACTTGTAGATTCTGCTATAGATACTGCTACTGCGGCAATTAAAACTTCTGTAGATAAAATGAATGCTGCAATAGAATTAGCTAATCTAGAGTTTGATAAAGCAGAAACAGAAGCAGATGCAGCAGAAGCAGAAGCAGATGATGGAGCAGTAGCTACAGCATTAGGATTGATTAACACGCAAGTAGATGCAGCAGTAGCTTTAATATCTACTGGTTCTGGAGATAATGCAATAGTAAATAAACTTGCTTTAGTTGAAACAAACATATCAAATGCTGCTACAGAAATAGGACTTGCAAAAGCAGAGGCGACAGAAATAGCAACTCAAACAGATAATAGTGGTGATATAAATACAGCATTAATTGCAATGAATGCAGCAGTAGATAAGTTTCAAGCAGCAAGTGGCGACCCAGCACTTTACGGAGATGAAGACATTTACACCACTGGTGTAGGATTTACAAAAGTAAAAGATGCATTAGATAATGCACAAAAAATTGTAGACGATGGTGCTAACTCACCAACTGGTAATGCAGCAGGAGATGCAGCAACTTATCTATATACAGAAGAAGATGTAGAGCTTATGAATGGTGCATTACAAATAGCATCTACAGAACAGAACAGAGCAAGAATACATTTGGAAGAATTTTCAACATCTGTTAATGGACTTCAAGCAGAAATAAATGGATTTGCTACTGAGGTTACCTCAAGGGTTAATTTAACAGGAGCAAAAGGACAGGCGGTACAAGCTTTTATTAGCACTGCACAGGCTTATATAAACGAAGCACAAGCTAATTTATCACTAGCTAGTGGATATAATAATGCAGTAGGTGCTTATCTAAATGCAGCACAAGGATATGCAGCAGAAATACAAGCTTATGTAACTTCAAGCCAAATGTTTATAGGAACTGCAAGCAATAGAATTAATGTTGGTAATGCATTTTTAGCAGAAGCCAATGCAAGAGCAGGAGAAGCTTCAGCATATATAGGCGAGATAAACGGAAGAACAACTCAAATACAATCTCAATTAAGTGTAGCACAAGGCTATGTACAAACAGGAGCAGGATACTCAAGAGTAGCAGATGGTTATGGTAAAACAGCACAAGGATATTTAGGAACTGCAGCAACTTATTTATCAGCAGGACAAGGCTTTGCTTCAACAGCCCAAGGGTATGTTAATGAAGTAACATCAAAAATTAATATAGCATCATCTTATTTACAAGAAATGCAAGCAAGACTTGCAGTAGATAATTCAAAGTATACTTGGTATACACAACAATACCAAATGCTAGATGCTCAATATAAAGAACAAATAGAAACATTGCGTGGAATTATATAATGGCTTTAAAAAGTACATGGACAAAACATACAGATAATATAAAATCTACATCTTGGACAGCACAATTAAATAATGCAATAGAAACATCTTGGTCAAGAGTGTTGCAACTGTTATCTGGCCTTTGGAATGACACAGAAAAAAAATGGGAAGATATAACTATAACCTATGAGGAATTATAATGGCAGCAATAGAATTTACAGTTAAAGAAATAGTAAGCAGAGTAAGACAAGCAGTGCCTAGCGTTTCAGAAAACTATGTTATTAATCTAATAAATGAAGGTTTAATTGACATGGGTAAATATTCTACAAAAGTAGAGTGGGCTAAAACAAATTTAGTGCACGACCAAATGTGGTATGGTCTTGACGATGACAGAGATGTTACTGTAAATAAAGTTTTTAAGTGTAGCATTTTAAACTCTGATGGAGAATATATAATGATACCAAGATTATTAAACCAAGATATTAAAATAACAGATACGGAATAAGACATGGCAGCAGTAGATAGTAATTATACAGACCCTTCAGACTCTTTTGTTTGGTGGATAGAAGGAGATAAGCTAGCAATAGCTACAACTAAAGGTGATGGAGGCACAGCTGAAACATCAGAAGGAAAATTTAAAGCAGCAAGTATAGGCTCATCTGGTGATGTTATCACCTCAGGTTTGTTAATTTCTTACTATGGTGAACCAGATAAAATAACATCTGTTAGCAGTACAATAGATTTAGATAATGTTTTACAACCAGCATTAATTGATTTTGTAAAAGCAAAAGCTTTAATGGACTTAGCAGCTAATACAGAAGACCCTAATATAGCACAAATAAAAATGGCTGCTGGACAACAAGCTATGGCAAGTTATCAAGATGCTGTCAAAAGATATGGAAGTAGAAAAAGAGATAAGCTAGGCGGAACAAGAGCAATAGCACCATTTAGTTTTAAATAAAGGATAAAGTAAAATGGCAACATTAACAGGACAAAGAATAAAAGATAGCTATAAAGATTTATTACAAGTCTCTAATAGTAATTCTGGTATAGACTCAACACTAAGAGCAGTATCAGATGGGGAAGCTACAGATAGTGTATTACAACTTAGCAGTGCTGCTGTTAATATATCCTCAGCAGGTGCGTTACAGTATGCTGGTGTTGCTATTACATCTACAGCTGCTGAACTTAATATCTTAGATGGTGCAACAATTACTGTATCTGAATTAAACATCTTAGACGGAGTAACTGCTACAGCAACAGAAATAAATCTATTAGATGGAGTTACGGCAACTACTTCAGAATTAAATATCTTAGATGGTGTAACAGCCACAGCCTCTGAATTAAATATTTTAGATGGTGTGACAGCAACTGCTTCTGAATTGAATATAATGGATGGAGTGACTGCTACTACAGCAGAATTAAATTATGTAGATGGAGTAACTTCTAATATTCAAACACAGTTAGATTCAAAAATAAGTGCTACACTTACACAAGAGCAGGTAGAAGATTTTGTTGGAGGTATGTTAGATGGTACAGAAACAGGTATTTCTGTTAGCTATGATGACACAGATGGTAATATAGATTTTGTTGTAGCTACACAATCAGACAATAATTTTACAACCACACTTTTAAATAAGTTAAATGCAATAGAAGCTAGTGCAGATGTAACCGATACCTCTAATGTAACCTCAGCAGGAGCATTAATGGATTCTGAAGTTACTAATCTTTCTCTTGTAAAAGGTTTAACATCAGGTATATCTAGTGGAAATGTTTTAGTTGCTAATTCAGCAGTTGCTGATAATGATTTTTTAAAAATTGATGGAACATCAGTAGAAGGTAGAACTGCAGCAGAAGTAAGAAGTGATTTAAATGTAGAAGATGGAGCTACAGCAGACCAAACAAACGCAGAGATTAGAACTGCCGTAGAAGCAGCCTCAGATTCTAATGTATTCACAGATGATGACCATAGCAAGTTAAATGCTATTGAAGCTAGTGCTGATGTAACAGACACTGCAAATGTAACAAGTGCAGGTGCATTGATGGATAGTGAACTTACAAGTATTGCAGATGTAAAAGCACTAGACCAGTCAGTAGTAAGTGGAGCAACGCCTACATTTACAACTACTAATTTTACTGACGCTTCAAATAAAAGATTAATGACTGATGCTCAAGAAAC
>TARA_R100001443_G_scaffold117449_1_pt1 | contig 29220 bp, 44 predicted proteins | sample TARA_R100001443 | Tara Oceans TARA_R100001443 (sample SAMEA2622142) | marine metagenome | biome: marine biome (ENVO:00000447); feature: deep chlorophyll maximum layer (ENVO:xxxxxxxx); material: "saline water (ENVO:00002010), including plankton (ENVO:xxxxxxxx)" | depth 50 m
AAAATCGAGAATTCAGAGTTAATAAAATAAATTATAAACCCGACTCTTTGTCTTCAATTGAGTTAATATTAATACCTTAAAATGAGCAGAACCTACTTAACAGGACAAAACTTAATGCCTGACAACATAGACCCGACAGGACAAGTTACATTCACAGATGGAAAAACAAAAGGTTTAATACCCAATCAAGAAACGTGTCTAGCTTACGGTTTTACTTACGACCAGGACAGCGGAACGTGTCGAGCCTTTCGTTTAAACACCAATTTAAATCAGCAATTCTCAGCAGCTTCCAACTCAAACCTAGGACCAAAAAATTTATTAGAACTTGGTACTAATTATACAAGAGTAAACGGTGTAGCAAACGAAGTGCAGGGACAGTCAAACTGCGGGTTTGTTTCTGGAACAAATAACGAAATTTATAACAGCATAGACAACGCAAGTGTTGTAGGACAAAACGGAAAAGCGACAAGACCTACAGAATTCGTTATAGGTGGTGGTTCGAATAGCCTAGGGTACACTTCAGGCGAAGAAACAATTTATCAATACGTAGACAGGCAAATGAGCGTCATCCATTTATCGTGCGTTACAACAGACAACACCACGACTAGAATGACAATGAATGGTGACCTTACAAACTACATAAACATAAGACCAAACTCAATAGTAGGGTACGAAATTTATATAACGCGTTTAGAAGTTGGTGGTACTTCAGGAACAGCAGGCGATTATTCCTATAGGAACCGCAAGGGTTGTATACAGATTGACAACAGCTACAATATGGACATAGATGTAGGTTTTACCAGAAACATCGCAAAAGTTGGTGGAGTAAACGGGACCTTTACAGAGGTCGATGTTTCAACCTCGGACAACAAAGCGTGGACGATAGAAGTAAGCGACAGAAACAACGTAATAAACGTCTGGAGCGCTTCAATTTACCTCCACGAAACAATACTAACATCAGTAACCTTTTAAAAAATAAGATATGGCAGAATCAATGGAATTTAACTTAAAAGCGAACATAGGCTCCGTAGCAAAAGATATGGAAAAACTAGAAACCGCTACAAAAGGTGTAGAACAAGCATTCATAGACGCAAACAAAAAGGTAGAAGAACAAGAAGCGATTCTAAGCTTACTAGAAAAAGAACTTATAAAACTGCAAAGAAAGCAAAATGAATTAGGCAAAGGAACCTATCAAGACAGTCTAACTGGAACAACAAAAAAACTAGAAGCGCAGAAATTAGAAATAAAAGACCAAAAGGGAGCGCTTAAAGATTTAAAAGGAGAACAAAAAAAGGCAGGTGCTGAACTAAAGAAATACAATGACGCACAAAAGGAACAGGAAAAGCTAGTAAAAGACGGTATCGGGAACTTTAGAATTATGGGTGTTTCTTTAAATGACGTGTCGGCTTCTTTTAGCAAAATAATACCTACAGCAAAGGCAATGTTTGGTACAATAAAAGCGGGGATTTTAAGCACAGGAATAGGTGCTCTTCTTATTGCTATTGGTTCTTTATTAACATACTTTACAAGCACAAAAAAAGGAGCAGATGAACTAGCGGTTGTTTTTGCCAAAGTAGGAGCAGCAGTAGACGTTATAAAAGATAGAATTTCAAAACTAGGGGGTGCAATTTTAAAAGTTTTTTCTGGCGATATAAAAGGCGCAATGAACGACTTTAAAGATGCAACAACTGGAGTCATAGATGAAATAAAAGAAGAGGTCAGAGTAATGGGTGAACTAGAAATAGCAACCCAAAAATTAAGGGACCTGGAGATGGACTTCGCAATTCAAAAAGCTAAGACAAGACAAGAAATAGAAAAAGCTAGACTTGCAGCAGAAGATGAGTCACTATCAGCAGAAGAGCGACTAACCAATTTAAAAAGAGCTCTAGAACTAGAAGAAGAAACAACAAATAAGGAGTTAGACCTAGCGCGTGAAAAAGTGAGAATTCAAGAAATGCAAATGGCACAGTCAGAAAATATGGTAGAGGATGAGCAAAAACTTGCAGACTTAAAAGTAGCTTTAATAGAAAAAGAAACAGCTTCAGTAAAAATGCGAAGAAGAGTAATGACAGAAGTTAATACTTTTGAACGTGAAATAGCAGCAGAAAAACAAAAAAGAATAGATGATGAAAAAGCTGCACAAGACGAAAAAGACGCAGCAGCAGCAAAAAAGAAGGAAGAAGATGAAACTGCAAGGCTTGAACAAAAAGAAAAGGAACAGGCAGAATACGAAACTTTAAAAGAACTGCAAAATGAAAGGATTATAGATGAACTAGACACCTTGAGGGAAAAAGCGTTAAAAGAACTAGAAATAGAACACAAAAAAAACTTAGAGTTACACGCAGACAATGAAAACTTCGCAGACATAAAAATAGAGCTTGACAAAAAACTAGCAAGAGAAAAAAAGAAGATAGATGATACTACCTTTGCAGATGAAAAAGCAACACGAAAATTAACGTTAGATGACGCACAAAAAGGCTTTGACAGTATGGCAAGCATACTAGGAAAAGAAAGCAAAGCGGGCAAAGCAGCAGCGATAGCTTCAGCTACAATACAAACTTACAAAAGTGCTACTTCCGCATATTCAGCGATGGCAGGAATACCAGTTGTAGGTCCAGGATTAGGAGCTATAGCAGCAGGAGCAGCGATAGTTGCAGGATTTAAAAATATACAAGCAATAAGGTCAGAAAGCACGACACCGCCTACAACTGATGATACAGACTTAAACGCAGACGTAAGTACAGCAGTAGAAAACGCAGAAAGCGCACTACCTGCACCTGAAATGATGTCTGGAGCTTTCACTTTATCTGGTGGACAAGAACCTGACCCTTTAAAAGCCTTTGTAGTGACAGAAGAAATTAATGACGGACAAGAACAACTAGCGGACATAAAAAGACAATCAACACTTTAAAAATCAAATAAAAACTAATTTAATATATTATATACTATGCCTTGCAAAAAATGTGAAAACGGAAAATACAAATGGGGTGAACGTGGCGAATGCCAGTACGACACCAAAGAAGAGTGTAAACAAGCAAATCCAGAGCAACACTATGAAGAAGAAACAAAGAACACTAAAATAGTGGAGCTTGTAATTTCAGAAGACGCACAGGACCTCGCAATAGACGCTATAAGCTTAGTGTCCAATCCTGCGATAGAAGAAAATATGGTTTATATGAGTAAAGAAAAAAACAACTTGACTCTAGCAAAAGTAGATGAAGAGAAAAAAGAGATAATCAGCCCCGCTCTAATACCAAATAAACAGATATACCGATATGACGCTTCTACAGATTCAGATTATTATGTTTACTTTAGTCCTGCAACAGTAAAAGAAGCAGCTTATTTATACCTTAAAAACAACAACCATCACAAAGCAACCTATGAACACCAACAAAGAGTGTCGGGTGTTTTAACAGTGGAGTCGTGGATTATAGAAGACCCGAAAAAAGACAAAGCAAGTCTTTACGGATTCTCACTTCCAAAAGGCACCTGGATGGTGAAAATGAAAGTAACAAATGAGGACCTCTGGGAAGAAATAAAAAGCGGAGCTGTGCGCGGTTTGAGCATAGAGGGGTACTTCACAGATAAGATGGAAACACTATCAGAAAGACAAGCGACAGACCAAGAGATTCTGTCTGCCTTACTTTCAATAATTAAAGAAATCAAATAAATAATTAATTAATCTATTATATAAAAAAGGACCTAAACTATGGACATAAAAGAGCAAATCAAAGTAGCGCTAGGAATTACAAAAGAAGTAAAACTAGCTTTTCAAGCAAAAACAGAAGATGGTACAATCGTAGTGTCAACAGCTGAAGAATTAGAATCTGGTGTAGACATCAGTGTTATGACTGAAGATGGAACCACAATACCTCTACCACCAGGAACGTACAAACTAGACACAGGTGTAAGCTTCCGTGTAGAAGAAGAAGGAATAGTAAGTGAGCTTATAGAATCTGAAACAGAAGAAGAAGATACGCCAAAAGAAGAAGAAATGGCAAAAGAAGATGAAGATAAAGATAAAGAAGACTATGAAGAAGAAGCTGACGTTGGTGACTGGGAAGGTATGGAGAAACGTATAAAGAACCTAGAGGACGCTGTCGCTGACTTAAAAGCAGACCACGAAGAAGCAGGCTTAGATGAAGAAGAAGAAATAGAAGAAGAATTGTCAGCACCAGGGACCAATCCTAAAACAATTAAAACAACTGAAGTCAAAGAATTTTCAGCAGAAGACTATGAAGCTTTAAAGGCAGAAAACGAAAAGTTAAAACTAGACTTAGCAAAATCACCTGCAGGAACAGACTTAAACACGAATAAATTTAGTGAAGAAAAAGACTTCATAGCTTTATCAAAAAAAGAAATACAAAAGCTTTCAAAAAAAGAAAGATTTTTATATAACTTAAATAAATAATAATATTAATACTAAAATAATTTAAACTATGGCATTCACAGTCACACAACCAAACTTTAATGGTAAGGCAAGCGGATACTACATATCGGCAGCCTTAAATGACGCTAAATCGTTAGACTATATGACGGTTCTAGAAAACGTTAAATACAAAATGAATATACAGACTATGGCAGGTAGTGGTCTAGTTGCAGACAACATTTGTAACTACACTTCAGCGGGTAACCTTGCCTTGCAAGAAAAAACTATTACGCCAAAATCGTTAATGGTTAACTTGGATATTTGTAAGGAAACATTATTAACTTCTTACGAAGCCTTACAGATGAAGGCAGGTAGAACAGCAGGTGCGCCTGTTTCTTTTGAAGACTACGTAATTTCTTATGTAGGTGAAATAATAGCAGACAGTACTGAAACTTCAATCTGGCAAGGAACTGGAGCAGCGGGGAACTTCAACGGTTTCTTAGGCGCAGCTACTGGTTGGTTATTACCTGGAGTAGATGGAACAGTTGTCCAAGACGCAGCGTCTGGAGCTTATACAGCAGGAAACATTATAGCAAATTTACAAAGTTTATCAGCAGCTATTCCTTCAGCAGTTTATGGAAAAGAAGACCTTCACATTTATATGAATATGAAGACTTATAGATTTTATATTTCTGCGGTTTCGACTTTAGGATATGTAAACGCTTATAATATGAATGGCGACTACGAGCCAGTATTCGAAGGTGTAAAAATAGCACCAGTTTACGGTTTACCTGACAATCAAATGGTAGCAGCACTTAAGGGTGATTTATTCTTTGGTACTGACTTATTAAGCGACTCAGGAAGCTCAATAACGCTTTTAGATATGGCTGACAAAGACGGGTCAGATAACATCCGTTTAATTGCAAGATACACAGCAGGAACACAAACTGGAATCGGAGCAAACATTGTAAGACAATCATAATAAAACAATTAACGAAGATGGGGGGTTTTAACACCTCCCACTTCATAACTTTTAAAACACGATAACTATGGCTTGTACAGCACTTACGAAGGGTAGAGGGTTAGACTGTAATCGTGTCTCGGGTGGCGTCAAATTTTTATATTTCTCAGTTTATGACAATTTTGCAAGGTCAGACTGGGCTTATTCAACAGGGACGGAAGGCGAGATAGATACAATAAACTTTCAAACTTCAACTATATACAGATACACGGTACCAAGAGGTTCAACCAACGCAAACGAAACAATAACAGGCTCTACTGAAAACGGGACCTTGTTCTACACGCCTTCGGTTGCTATGGTTTTAAACCGTTTAACAAAAGAAGACCAAAATGAGATACGCCTATTAGGACAGACTCAAGTTAGAATTTTCGCACAACTAAATGCAACGTTAACAAACGGACACGATGTAATTATTTGTCTAGGAATGCACAACGGAATGAGTATGAATGCAGGGACTGCAGATAGCGGTGTTGCCTTCGGGGACAGAAATGGTTACACTCTCAACTTTGACGGCTTGGAGGCGCAACCATTTGCAATGCTTGAAGATTATACTACAAATCCATTCGACAATAGTGGAATTACAGGATTAAGTATAGTAACATCATAGAAACCTCTCTCCACATTAGTGGGTTTTTATATATTTTCTGAAGAAAGACGACAAAACGCTGTCGTCTTTTTTTTTTAATGCAAATAAAAAGGATTAATTTCTATTATATACTATGATACAAGCAACACAACAGTCAAATTTTAGCGCTTACATTTCAACAGAAGAAAATAGAATAAATAAAACTGTTGCTTCTTCAAAAATTAGGCATTTATTCAAGTTTACAAACGACTTAATAGGAACAACAGTTTATGCTTATCCAACAAATGAAACCATCACAGAAAGGTACACAAAATGTGACTTTACATACAACGCAACTCCTAACCGTTATACAGGAAGAGTAAACCTAGAACCATCAGGCTACTGGAAATACACAGTATTTGAAGTAAGCTGGACAGGCTCTGTCTCTTTAAGCTCAACAACAGCTCCCGCAACAGAGCTCGTGGTTTTACCAGTTGCAGGAACAAATGGAGTGTTAAACGGTATTGTAGCAATTGGCAAGCTTTATCTTTCAGAAACAGCAGGGTCAGAAGAAATACAATACACGCAAAATGCAGGCACCGTATTATCACTAAAAATACAGGAAGGCGGAGCAGGCTATACAAGCGCCCCTACAATCACAATAGGAGCAGGACCGATAACTACAGCCACAGCGACCGCTACGATTGCAGGTGGAGCCGTAACAGCAGTAACAATAACAGACGGTGGCTCAGGATATACAGAAAACCCGACCGTTACACTTACAGGCGGTGGGTTTACAACTCCTGCAGTTATAACCGCCAGTATTTATGATACAAATTATACTTATTATGGACAATAAAACAACAAAAAAATGGCAATAGAAAACGTACAACAACTACTAACAGAACAACTAGGAAAAGGCACAGTTACAATCTTTGACAGCGAAGACGGAGCGCAATCAGGAGATTTTTATGCTGTATACTTTCCAGTAACTAGCGTTATAAGCGCAATAACAGTAGCAAATGCAACAGGTGAAGACACGCTACAAACCACAATGCCTGCAGGAACTACTTTATTTATGAATATAACAGCAGTGACAGTCTCGTCAGGAATTGGAATTTTATACCACGAATAATGCTAGCTTTAAAATTAGCAAATAGCATTACTCAGCTTGGTAAAACAGGATTTAATTTATTTTCTTTATTGTTTACCGCAACTGACGAATCTGTGACACTTCCTAGCGGTTTAAACAGTGACATAAATACAAGCAAAGGTACAATAAGCTTCTGGACGCAAGTGAGAACTATGAGCGCTTCTGGGGTCTTTTTTAAAGTTATTACTGCAACGAATGATAACCTTTTAAATTTATTTTATCACGCAAGCAACAATCAGGTAACTTTTAGTTATAAAGGCGGTGGTACACTTAAATCAGTAGTTATAAGTGACAACATAGAGAACGACAGTAAGTGGCACAATGTTATAGTGACCTGGGATACCACAGCAGACGAACTTAAAATTTATTTAGATGGTACTTTAAAACAAACACAGACAGGACTCGGTACTTTTTCAGGCGCAGTAACAGGGAGCAGTATAGGAAACAACGCAGCAGGGGGCGGATACGTTAATGCTTACATTAGTAATTTTGCTATTTTTAGCGCAGTAAAAAGCGTAAACCAACTTTATGCAAACGGACAGAGTCCTCTAGATTATACAGGAATGGCAGGTTTATATGGCTATTATAAATTTGACGAAGGAAGCGGAGAAACAGCAGCAGACAGCTCTGGTAAGGGGCGTAATGCAAGTTTAATCAATAGTCCTGCCTGGACAACGGTAGTGCCTTATAAAGCAAATTAAAATGAAATACGTAATACTTTTAACAGAAGAACTAGCAAACGTGGAATTTAGCCAAATACTAGAAACCTCAGAAAATACGCTCAGGTATTCGCTAGATAATAATCAATTTTTAGTTAAGTTTGAAGGCGAAACTCCTGCATTTTTAAGTGGTAAATTGCAATACAACTATGAAGAAATACTAGAAATACTTAATAGCTCTCAATGGGCAGAACAAGAATAACTATGGAAAACATACTATCAATAAACCTAGAAACATCCTCAGCTCCAATAATAAAAGAAGCACGTGGTGGAGAATGGATAGAATATGGGACCGAAGATTTTAAAAATTTATACCCTCAGTTTATTATTGACCTTTACTATAACAGCTCGACCCAAGCAGCGATAATTAATGCAACAAGTGAGATGATTGCAGCTGAGAGTTTAGAAATAGACGAAGACGAAGTGGAAAATTTAGATGCTTTAGTAAGGCTCAAAACTTTTATGAACAGAGCAAACGGAAATGAGAGCCTACACGAAGTAATTAAAAAAATAGCTTTTGACTTTAAACTTCAGGGTGCCTTCGCTTTAAACGTAGTGTGGAGTCAAGACAGAACAGAGATAGCAGAAATCTACCACGTTCCCGTCGAAAAGTTAAGGGTAGAAAAGCCAGATGCAATGGGTAAAATAAAAGCTTATTATTTGTCATCAGACTGGAGTAACTTAAGACACAATAAACCGTACAGAGTGCCTGCTTTTAACGTTAAAGACCGCTCAAGCACAAACCAGATTTTATATTCTGGACTTTACTCACCTGGAATGAACTGCTACCACACACCAGATTATGTTGCAGGAAACAACTGGGCGCTTATTGACCAAAGAGTCGCAGAATTTCACTTAAACAATATAAGCAACGGGTTCTCTGGTTCGTACTTTATTAGTTTTGCAAATGGCGTACCTACATTAGAGGAACGAATTCAAATAGAAAACAATCTGTCTGCCAAATTTAGTGGTGCTAGTAATAGTGGAAAATTTGTTTTAACTTTTAGTGATGATAAAACACGAACTCCAGAAATAAACCCAATACAAATGGCAGATGCCGATAAACAATTTTTAGCACTCCAGGAGCTTCTGGTTCAAAACGTACTTACAGCCCATCGTTGCACCAGTCCAACTTTGATGGGAATTAGAGCAACGACAGGTCTAGGAAACAATGCAGACGAACTAAACAGCGCTTCCAATTTTTATATCAACACCGTAGTTAAACCATTTCAAGACCAAATTATAAAAGAACTTAGAAAGATTTTTGATGTAAATGATATGAACCTACCTGTTCATTTCAAGCAAGTAAAACCAATAACTAGCAGGTTTACTAATCAAGACTTAGCAGCGGTGATGACTCAAAATGAAATAAGACAAGAGCTCGGATTACCACCTTTAGATGAAACAGAAGTAGTAGTCAAAGAAGAAATGAGTAAACAAACACCAACGGAGCTAGAAACTTTCTTAGAAGATTTAGAGGATTTACCAGAAGACTGGGAAATGATACACGAAGAAATAGTAGACGGAGAACATAGGGACTTCGACTACGAAAAAGAACTTAATAAAATAGCAGATGAAAAGATAGAATTTGTCTCAACAGGTAGAGCAAACCCGAACGCAAGAAGTAAGCAAGACGGACTTAATAGAAGTAAAACAGCTTTTTATAAAGTGAGATACGTTTATACAAAAGACGAATCACTGACTAACGAAAGCGGACAAAGAAGAGAATTCTGTCAGAAAATGGAAATAGCAAATAAAATTTATAGAAAAGAAGACATAGCTAGAATGAGCAAAATACCAGTAAACCCTGGGTTTGGTCCTAAAGGAGCAGCAACTTATGATATATTTTTGTACAAAGGAGGTCCCCAATGTTTCCATTATTGGAGCCGTCAGATTTGGAAAGCACCTAAAGACGAAGACAACTACGTTTATTATCCAGACAAAATAACAGATGATAAACTAATAAGTTATGCAAGCGCAAGAAGCCAAGGATTCACTGCTGAACGTAACGACAAACTGGTAGCAATACCTCCAAGACTTATGAAAAATAACGGATACTTAGAATAGAAAAAAATGGCAAATTATATACTCTTTATTTCAGAAACACGCTTAAAAGAAAGTACAGCGATAAACCTAAATGTAGACGTACAGCTCCTGCTCCCTTTTGTAAAGCAAGCACAGAAGCTGTATATAGAAACACGTCTAGGGACTAAACTAAACGACAAATTAAAAGCGCTTATCACCGCAGGAACAGTAGGAGCGCCTGCAAACGCAGCTTATAAAACTTTACTGGATGATTACATTGCAGAAATTCTGCCGTCAATGGCTCTATTCCACGCGATTCCATTTTTGCGTTTTAAAGTGGAGAACGGTAATATTTATAGCAAAACCTCAGAAACAGGAACAGCGCTAAGTACGGAAGAAGCTCAACACTTAAGAAGCGAAGTGCAAAACACTGCAGAATACTATATGGAAAGAATGGTGGAATACTTAAGAAACAATGGGACTAGCTTTCCAGAGTACACACAGAACACGGGGGCTGATGTGGACCCTACTAGCAACGCGTACTACTCAGGAATAAATGTAGAAAGGTCAAGACAAGATGATGACTTTGACTGTTTAAGAAGACAAATATACGGAGCTTAATGAAGAAAAGATATAAAATAAAAGAGGTTAATAAAGTTAAACTAAAGAAATACCTAACAAAAAAAAACAATGAAACAACTTCAAGACACGCTCCAAGTAGGCGTAGCAAATAGCATCGGCATTACTTTTAGTATTACAGAATGCAACGAATACCTGACTTTTATTTCGCTATCGCTAGCTATAATTTTTACAATTTATAAATTTTTTAAATATGAAAAAAAGAAAACTAAATAGCAAAAACCCAAAATACAAGAAAGAAAAAACGGAAGAAAATAAAGCTAAAAAAAAGCTTGTAGGTGAAGTTAAAGGTGCTAAAATTTACACTGTAGTGTACGATAATGGCACAACAGTCTATAGTAAAAAACCTTAGTCACCGTAACCCAGTGAATTGATTATCTTTTGTTTCTGGACCCAGAGTACCAGAAAAGAGATAAAGTCGCTTAAAACGCCTAAAAACAGCCTTTATGAGCATATCAGCAATAAACCTAAAATACTTTAAATTAGAAGAATTTGACAGTCCTGATGAACCTGGTAGTGGCTCTAAAATGCACCCTGAATTTTTAGAAAAACTAGACTACGCTAGACACAATGCAGGCATTCCTTTTAAAGTAAATTCTGGATACCGAACGTACGAATGGAACTTAAAAGTTAAAGGTCGAGTTTCAAGTACACACCTCCACGGAGTCGCTTGTGATTTAGCATACAAAGGCTCACGAGAACGCTTTTTAATTATTCAAGCTTTGCTGTCCGTTGGAATAAACAGAATCGGCATAGCTCAGAATTTTATACATTGTGACTGTTCTCAACTAAGCAATGTTAGTAAAAATAAAGACGAAGATGTAATATGGCTTTACAATTAATTAAATTTGAATATTAACCAAAAAAAACCAAAATGGATAAATTACTTAAAAACTTTCTAATAGGTAAAATTTTAAAATCAAAAAAAGCGTGGTACACAATCGCTGCAATTTTAGTACAGTTACTTAATGAGCAGTTTGGATTAGACCCAGAACAAACTACCGCGATAATGCATTCTTTAATTGCGCTAGTAATAGGACAAGGAATAGCAGACAGTGCCAAAAAATAATAGATACAGACTGAAACCGCACGAAATACAAGTTATTAAGAATCTGCGCAAAAGGGAAGTCAACAGACTTATTGTAGGTGATATTCATCTACCGTACACACACAAGGACTACCTCCAACATTGCGTAGATACTTATAACAAATATAACTGCACAGAGGTAAGCTTCACAGGAGATATTATAGACTCGCATTTCTCAAGTTTTCACCCTACCAGTACAGAATCGCAAGGAGCTAAGTATGAGCTTGACGCTACGATTGACCAAATAAAAGGGTGGTTTGAAGCCTTTCCACACGCTACAGTAACCCTAGGAAACCACGATTTAATAATAGCAAGAAAAGCTGAAGACGCAGGTGTAGATAAAAGATTTGTAAGAAATTTAAACGAAGTACTAAAGTGTAAAACTTGGAAATTTGAGGAACACTTTGTACACGACAATGTCTTATACACTCACGGAACAGGTTGTAGTGGTAAAGGAATAGTAAAAAGAGTGCAGAACTGGGGAACTTCTATGGTGCAGGGACATATCCACACTGAAGCATTTATTATTTATACAGCTAGCCTTAAAGACCTTAAATGGGGTTTCCAGGCACCCTGCGGAATTAACTATAAAAGTTTTGCCTTTTCTTATGCTAAATTTCATACTGCAAAACCCATACTAGGATGTGGCGTCGTCCTAGATTCAGGCAGACTTCCAATCATCGAGCCAATGATTATAAAATGATAAACAACCGAACAGACTTAAAACTTTTCATTTTTTATATTTCTTTAATTATTATTATTCTTTTACTCAATTTATAGTTATTAACAATTTTCTGTAAAAAAAAGTGTTAAAAACTTGCTGTGGTTAATAAATAATGTTATGTTTGTCAACGAATTACAAACAAATTAATAACTTAAAAGAACGAAAAAATGAATATGAGCTACTGCAGATTTCAAAACACCGCGCACGACTTAAGAGATTGTCTACGCGCACTACAAAACGGAGAACTTCCAGAACTTTCAAAAACCGAAATAGAAGCACTTGAAGACCTTCTACATATGTCAGAAGAACTTGAAGAACTAAGGGACGAAATAGAAGAAGAAATAAACGAACGAATAGATAACCGATGGAGAACTAAAGCCGAATACGACAATGACACAATTTAGAGTAATAAACCGAGAAACACGCGAAGAACAGGTGTTTAATACAGAAGAAATACAGAGATTCTTCCACTTAGAATACTGCGAACAAACTAAGAAAATAAAACACTACAATAAATGGAGCGACTATGCAGTGTCAACTATTAAAACAAAAGCGCAAAGAATGAATGAATTTGTAGCTAATTTTTTAATAGCTTGCGCAGGTCTTGCCTTTGTTGTTATAACTACTAAAATTATAATGCAATGGATTTAATAGCGCAAACTATAACTTTTATGCCAGAAATAACAACAGTTTCAACAAGGGACCCAGAGCTTACAGGAACCAATATAACGGACTTTAAAGAATACTCAAGAAGCATACTTATATACGGAACCGAAAAGCAAATAAACAAAGCGTATAAGGACTACAGCAAATACCACGGTTTGACACTAGATGAAGTTTATAACTACAAAAAACTAAACAATGAAAGCTACTGGAATGGTATTTGTTTCAATGACAAGCCAGAAAGTCCGCTCCCTACTTTAAAAGAATACAACGCAGAAATTGGCAAAAATTTAAAAGAATTTAAAAAGCTTTATATTAGCAAAGAAAATAATAACAAACCTTTAATATTTACACAATGAAAAAAGAACGAAAAACACTAATGAAAAACCTCCACGACATCAACTCGATGTACCATTCAGACCACGGAGAAACAATACTTGTAGGTAGCGATGAAAACGGTGATGAACTACACCTTACAATTTCAACCTATGAGTTAATACACTGGATTGACAAAGAAGACTTAAAAGAAAGTTTAATTAAATACATACAGAAAATATGAACACAGAAAAAATAAAAGAGATGTATTATAAGTATAAACTAGACTCAAATACTGACGTTTTCAGACATCAGCATTATGTTATACTTACAAGAAGCGCAATAGAGAAAATACAAGCACAAGAAGACATAAAAATAAACTATGATATTGTACGGTCAGAGCCTAACTTCGCTTCAGTTAAAGCAACAGCAACAAAGGATGACAAGACAATACAAACAACAGGTTCAGCTTTAAAAGGAAACACTTATAAAGACGGTAATACCAATAGTTGGTATGTCCTAGAGATGGCAGAAAAGCGCGCATTTGCACGCGCCACCTTGAAGCTTTTAGGCTTATACGAAATAGGTGTTAAAAGCGAAGATGAAAGTGAAGAATTCAGAAAAAAATAATAACTAAAAACAATAAAACAAATGGCAGAAATACTAGGAACTTTAATAAAAAAACAAAACGTAGTGACAGGGACCACTCAGGCAGGCAATGAGTGGAAAAAGCAAGAAATAGTAATAGACCAACAGTCAGACTTTAAACCAGAAGTAGTTGTTACTTTTTGGAATGATAAGATAAATCAAATAGACAAGTTAGAACTGGGAACCTTTGTGCAATGTTCTGTTAATTTATCCTCGCGAGAATTTAACGGAAGATACTACCATAACATCGAAGGTTGGTGGTTAAGCGACCAAAGTAACAATCCAGAAGTAAACAAAAAGATACAAGAACAACCTGAAGAAGAAAATAAAGACCTCCCTTTTTAATATGACAGACAAGGATAATTTTAAAGAAGTGTGTGACCTTACAACGCGCGTGTTGGGTTTACGCAAAGGAACGCACAGATACTCAGGCAGAATGCAGGACATCACCCTGTGTAGACTTGTAGCAGCTAATATAGGAAGACAAGAAATGAAAATAAAACACACTATAATAGCAAAGGAATTAAACAGGCACAGGAGCTCCATTTATTACTACGAAAAAGAACACGAAGACAAACTGGTTGGATGGGGAAAATACAGAAAAGCTTATTTAAAAGTTTTAAAAGCTTATGAAAACCTTTCAGATGATAAAGATTTCTTTGTTTCAGATAGTCAACTGGAGCAACACTTGAAGAGATACGACCTTTCAGATTGCGACAGACAAGATATGAAGATTGTAATAACATCAGGAAAAGCAAAAACAGAAATTAAATCGTCCGTTTTTAAATTTTCAGATAAAGTAAAAATTATTAAGTTAGCTTTAAATGGTTATGATTTTAAAACAAACATCGACATTATAAGATGAAGCACTTGCTAAGTAGCACCGCTTATTTAATTTTAAATAAAAGACTTGCCTCTCAAATAGGAATACAACCAACGGTATTATTAGCAGACTTAATAAGCAAAGAGGAGTACTTTATAAACAATAATTTAATAGAAGACGGGTGGTTTTTTAATACTGAAGCAAACATAGAAAAAGATACAACCCTGACTCCTTATCAACAACGGAAGATAATTAAAACCTTGAAGGACCTGGAATTAATAGAAGCTAAAAGAAAAGGGGTTCCTGCTAAAATGTTTTTTAAAATAAATGAAGAACAAGTTGTTAAGTTTCTTAAGGACAAGACCTTTAATAACTCAACAACTATTAATAAGAATAAAAAAATAAGAATAAATAAAAAAACTAATATAAAGGAACGTTTTATTTTTGAAGTTTTAACTCACGAATACCCAAAAGCAATGCTAGAAGATTTTATAGATTACTGGACAGAAGGCAAAATAAAAATGAGGTTCCAAAAACATAAAACATTTGAAATAAAAGCTAGGCTTGCTCGTTGGGAAAAAAACGAGAAAAAATGGGAAAAGAAAAGAATACCAATGAGCAAACTAGATAGCCAATTAGACAGCTGGGAAAAAGCAAAAAAAGAACTATGAAAAAACTAAAGGACGAAAACTACAACGAATTAAAACATAAAGTATTAGACTTAATATCAGTGACCTCAATAGAAATAGGACACAGGACAGATTCTAAAACTTTAATAACTCTTAGCAGGATTTTCGCAACAGACTTAATGGACGAAAAAAGATTCCGTAATTTAACCTTTGAACAAGTCACGGAAGGGTTTAAGATAGGTGTACGATTTGGAAAAGACGACCCGTACATAAACATTAGAACGTTTTTTAAATGGCTGTATGAGCATAAAAAGCGCATTGACGAAGCTTACTATAAAGTACATACCTTAAACCAACCTAAAGAAAAGACTCCTTATTATTTAGAACCAAAAAAATTATTAAAATGAAAATACTAAATTTATACGCGTGCCTTGGTGGAAACCGCTATAAATGGAATGAAGTAAAAGATGAAATAGAAGTAACCGCTGTAGAATTAGATAAAGAACTAGCCAGGCTTTATCAAAAAAGATTCCCTAAAGACCGAGTCATAGTAGGAGACGCACATCAGTACTTACTAGATAATTATAAACACTACGATTTTATATGGAGCTCTCCACCCTGCCCTACACATAGCAGATTTAATTTATCAATGAAAACAACCAGAACAATGCAATACCCTGATATGAAACTATATCAAGAAATAATTTTTTTGAATTACTTTTATAAAGGCAAATACGTAGTAGAAAACGTGATACCGTTTTATCAACCTTTGATTCCAGGACACAAAAGGGGTCGTCATTTATACTGGACAAATTTTAATTTACCTCAAGTTTTAAGCGACAGAACAAATCCAGATTTAAGTAGAACAAAAAACTTAATAAAAGTATTGTCAGATTTTCATCAGTACGACTTTAATCAATACAAAGGGAAACAATCAAAAAAAAAGATAGCTAGAAATTTAGTAGATTTTAAAGCAGGCAAAACAATTTTTAAAACCTTACTAGGAATTAAACAAAAAGAAGACGAAAAACAAACGCAATTATTTTAAAAATGAAAATAGCAATAATGATACTTATACTTTTACTTATTATTTTAATACACAAAAACCACAACAAATGAAAACAAAAGAAACAGTAGAAAAACTACTTATTAAAAGTCCGCATTTAAAAGATAGCGATGCAAAGCTTCAAGCAACGTACTGGTATAAAGAACTAATACACAATAAACTAGACCCAGAAAAAACATCAGCGATGGAATTTTTGCGTCTTTTTTCTTTAAGTAAAGTAACAAACCCAGAAACAATACGTAGAATGCGTGCAAAGCTTCAAGAAGAAAAGCCAGAATTAAGAGGTGAATCCTATAAGCTACGAAATGAAAAGCTACAGAAAAAATGGAGAACAGACCTCGGATATGAAAACAATCAGTAAATTAAAAAAAGAACTAGACAAATGGTTCAGTTTATTTATAAGACTTAACGCAGCAACAGAAGAAGGACTAGTACAGTGCATAACCTGCGGAATAGTTAAGCACTATAAAGACGGAATGCAAAACGGGCATTTTCAGAGTCGTCGACACCTAAACACTCGCTACTCAGAATTAAACTGCGCTCCCCAGTGCGTCAAGTGCAACATTTACTCCCAAGGTGAGCAGTACTTATTCGCTTTAAAATTAGACGCAAAATATGGCGAAGGAACAGCAGAAGAACTACAATACGAAGCAAAGCAAATGTGTAAAATGAACCGCGTAGATTATCAAGAAGAAATAAGTTATTATAAAAACGCTGTTAATAAGTTAAAAAAAGAAAAAGGAATAGAATAATTTTTTTTATAACTTTGACAAATGCTAAAGCCATTATACGCCTCTCTAAAGCACGAAGTAATTATCCGCCAGTATTTAGAGATGAACCTGGAATTCGTCGCGGAAATCGCACCTAAAGCACGATACAACAACTATCTAGAAGTTTATAAGATTGTGATAGAGTACCATAACAACTACGGAAAAGGAAGAAACGACTACAACTACTGGGACTGGTTGATGGTTTTACCGATTAACGTAGCAATTTTAACAAATGGTTTTTTTGCAGCGATAGAAACAAAAACCAACGCACCGAAAATAAACTCTTATAAAACTTTATTAAATAACGCTTTAGAAGAAGTAGTAAAAAAAATAGAAAAACTGGACCCAGAAAATGAATGAAATATATATAAAAATTTCAGAACTAACCCCCAAGTTTACAAAAATGTGTTACGGAATAACACAAAACAAAACAGAAATAAAAGACGCTGTCCAAGAGTTAATGCTCTATTTTTTACAAATGAACCCCTCAATACTTAAGCGAATATACACAAAGGACGGAGAAAAAGGGATTATAAAATACGGGGCTGTAGTATTAAGAAGAAGCCTAACTAGTGTGCGCTCCCCTTTTTATTACAAATACAAAAAATACTACACGCATTTAGATAAGCAAGCAACCTCCATTACTTACGATTTGATAGAAGAAGGCACTCTAAAGAACCCGAAAAACTTATACAACATACCCAATCCAGAAGCGGAATACAAATGGGACCAAATAGAATTAATAGAAGCGGAACTAGAAAAAATGTACTGGTATGATAAAAAAATTTTTGAATTATACTACTACGAAGCAAACACTCTAGACTCACTAGCAAAGAAAACAGGCATCAGTAGAAATAGTTTATTTTCAACCATTGACAAAGTTAGAACAGTATTAAAAGAAACTTTAAATGAGTAAATTCCTAGCACCTGAAAACGTTTATAAAGACAGAATAAAAATATGTCAGAGTTGTGAGTTTTACTTCAAGCTTACAGGAAACTGCCGAGTCTGCGGTTGTTTTATGTCTTTGAAGGCTAGAATTGGTGCGTTAGAATGTCCAAAAAAATACTGGGGAAAAACAACTGAAGTCACAATAAAAGAAGAACTTCCAGAAGAAGTAATAAACGAAGTTTTACAATTGTGGGACCACTTAAAAACTGGGGTAGCTAAAACCCAAGAAGATAAACAAAAAATGATAGAACTGTGGAATGTTATATCAGGAAGCAACTACAACCCAAGGTCAAACTGCGGAAGCTGTGTCAGCGCGTGCTTTGACGGAATAAAAAAAGTTTATTATAAATACAAAAAAAAATGAATTACTTAAACCATTTAAAAAAAACCAAAATGCACTACAAGAACCGATGGGTTGTAAAATACAACACCCAAGGATTGGTGCGTGAAGTGAAATTAATTTTTAATCCAGAAGAGTATAGAAAAGGAAAAAAACCTCGACAATTACATACACAAAAAGGACTAATAAAAATACTAGAAAATGACAAACAAAAAAGAATACTTGAAGCAAGCAATTAAAACCTTAAACCAAATAAAGGAAAAAGAAACAAACAAAGAAATACAGTTAATAAGAAAAGCAATAACATACCTACATTATGAGTTAGAAATAAGAGTAAAAAATGATTAAATTTATATGCGAATGTGGAGAACAAATCAAAGAACTACAAAAAGCCACAATAAAAGTAATAGACGGTAAAGTAAGAACAGAACAGGCGCAATGCAAATGCGGAAAATGGATGCAAGAATTTGAAAAAGACTTCCAAGGCTTTCCTGGAATAATAAGAACAGAACCAACACTAGACAAAAAGCGGAATAAAATGTGGAAACAAACTAAAGAAAAACTAGTGGGAAAACACACCGCAAAGAACCTATTTAATAAAAACAAATAATTTCTATTATATACTATGAAGAAATCAATAAACGACATACACCTAAATGCAGACAATCCGCGTTTAATAAAAGATGAAAAATTTCAACAGTTAGTTAAAAGCATTGAGGAGTTTCCTGAAATGCTAGAATTAAGACCCATTATAGTAGATGAAAATATGGTAATACTGGGCGGGAATATGCGATACAGAGCCAGCGTAATAGCAGGATTAACAGAAGTACCCGTCAAGGTTGCAAAAGGACTAAGCGAAGAACAAAAGCAAGAATTTATAATAAAAGACAATGTAGGCTTTGGAGAATGGGACTGGGATATTTTAGGAAACGAATGGAACAACGAAAAACTGTTAGAGTGGGGGCTTGACGTTTGGCAAGACCCAGAAGACGAAGAACCTAAAGACGGTTTAATAGATGACGACTTTATACCAGAACCAGAAGAACCAAAAGTTAAAAAAGGCGATGTGTGGATTCTAGGAGAACACAGACTGATGTGTGGCGATAGCACGAACGGAATGGATGTGACAAAACTAATGAACGGTGAAGAAGCAACCTTGTTATTTACAGACCCACCATACGGAGTGTCTTATCAAGGAACAAACAACCCTGAAGGTGAAGAGTGGCAAATAATAGAAGGCGATAAGTTAAGAGGTGAACCATTGTACGAATTACTGCACGGAGCTTTTAAACAGATGTACGACCACTCAATAAACAACCCTGCTCTTTATGTTTGGCACGCAAGTAGAAATCAAATGATATTTGAAAGCGCAATGAATGATGCAGGCTTTGAAGTTAAAGAACAATTAATATGGAACAAAGGAATGGTACTCAGCAGAAGCGACCATCACTGGGCGCACGAGCCTTGCTTTTATGCTAGGAAAAAAGGTTTTAATAACGAGTGGTATGGAGATAGAAAAAACAAAACAATTTTACAAGAAGGGAAAATAGAATTTGACAAATTAAAGAAAACAGAACTGGTACAAATAATAACTGCAATGCAAAGCGAAAGCACAGTCTGGGAAGTTAAAAGAGATAACGTAAGAACATACCTACATCCAACGCAGAAGCCAGTAGAACTTTGTATGCGAGCCTTACTAAACAACACACAATCAAAAGACGGAGTGCTTGATTTATTTGGTGGTTCAGGAAGCACTCTCATAGCTTCAGAAAAGCTTAATAGAAAATCATACACGATGGAACTAGACCCAAAATACGCAAGCATAATAGTAGAGCGATGGGAACAGTACACAGGACAAAGCGCAGTCAAGGAATAAAAAAACCCCCTAAATAAAAAAAATAGAGGGTTTAATTAGGGAGCCTTATCATCACCCCCAAATAAAGAACGATGAACAAAGATAAAAAAAATAAATACAATGGACAAAAGTAGACACATAAAAAAAGAAACAATACTCCAAGCTTTAGAGAACAGCCTAGGAGTTGTGACAGTAGCGTGCAAACAGGCAGGAATTCCAAGAAGCACTTATTATAAATGGTTAAAAGAAGACGAAGACTTTAAAAAGGAAGTCAAAGAAATAGAAAACATAGCCCTAGACTTTGGAGAAAGTCAACTACACAAACAAATGAAGGAAGGAAGTACAGCAGCTACAATATTTTTCTTAAAAACAAAAGGAAAACGTAGAGGTTTTGTAGAGCGAAGCGAACTAGACCTAAGCTCAGGAAACGAACCAATTAAAATAAACGTTAATATAGATGGCGTTGATTATTGATACCAAATTTACTTATACACAAAAAAAAGCAATTGTTTATTTGTTTGACAACAGAACAACTGAGGTGTTATTCGGTGGAGCAGCAGGGGGTGGAAAATCGTGGGTAGGATGTGCCTGGTTAATTTTGATGTGTATGAAGCGACCGAATGTGCGATATTTAATGGGCAGAAGCAAACTGGACAGTTTAAAGAAAACAACACTTAATACTTTCTTTGAAGTTTGTCAACAATGGAAAATAGAAGCAAACGTGCATTATAACTTTAACGCAAGCTCTAATATTATTAAATTTTATAACGGTTCAGAAATTATGTTAAAAGATTTATTTTTATATCCCAGTGATAGAAACTTTGACAGCTTGGGTAGTTTAGAAATAACGGGAGCATTTATAGACGAAGCAAACCAAATAACAGAAAAAGCAAAAAACATAGTAGCCTCCAGAATAAGATACAGACTCGATGAAAACAACTTAATACCCAAAATGCTAATGACGTGCAATCCTGCAAAGAACTGGACGTACACGCAATACTACAGACCCGCAAAAGAAGGCAAACAAAAACCTTATAGACAATTTATACAAAGCCTGGTAGATGATAATGAATACATTTCAAGCTTTTATAAAAAGCAACTGCAGACACTAGACGAACTAAGCAAACAACGTTTATTATTTGGGAACTGGGAATACGATGCAAGCAATGACGCGCTAATAGATTACGATGCAATTATAAACCTTTTTAATCAGCAAGGAATAAAAGGAGAAAAGTACATAAGTTGCGATGTGGCGCGATTCGGAAGCGATAGAACGGTTATTTTATATTGGGAAGGTCTCACTATCAAGAAAATACAAACGTTGCTTAAAAGCGCTATAAATGACGTTGTGGACAAAGTAAGGCAAATACAACAAAACAACCAGGTGCCACTAAGAAACATAATAATTGACGAAGACGGAGTAGGTGGTGGTGCAAAAGACTACCTAAGATGTACAGGATTTGTAAATAACGCGCGCCCTTTGAAAAGCGAAAACTACCAAAATTTAAAAACACAATGTTATTATAAATTATCAGACTTAATAAACAAAGCTCAAATAGGTATAGAGTGCAAAGAAATAAACGTCAAGAATGACATAATAGAAGAGCTAGAACAGGTCAGAACAAAAGACGCGGACAAAGACAACAAACTGCAGATAATACCTAAAGACACAATCAAAGATATTATAGGACGTTCTCCAGACTATGCAGACGCAATAGCAATGAGAATGTACTACGAAATAGACGGAAACTACGGTAAATATTTCATACAATAAAAGCCAGTAAACTAAAAACTAATTTTTTCTATTATATACTATGAAGGTTAAAATAAAAAACAAAGGCAAAACAAAAGAATTTAAACTGATAGACAAGTGGACAGATGTCACACTGGAAAAGTGGGCAGAACTGGTACGCTTAAATTCAGACAATAAAGGGGACGAAGCAATAGAAACAATAGAAGCTTTGTCTGACATACCAAAAAAGATAGTGGCGCAACTTTCAGTCGCGGACGTTGCCTTAATTTTACACAAGATAGCAAAAGCACAAAAGAAAACAGATGACCACTTAAAAAGAATTATAACAATAGAAGGCGAAGACTACGGATTCCATCCAGACCTGGAAGAGCTTACGATTGGTGAGTATGCAGACCTGGAGCATTTCCTCAAGCAAGGAGTGGAAAACACACTGCCAGAAATAATGGCTATTTTTTATAGACCCATAACAGAACGAAAAGGGGACCTTTATACAATTGAAGCGTATGATGGAAACATAACAATGCGAGCAGAAAAAATGAAACAAATGTCAGCAGAACAAGTACAAAGCGCTCTGGTTTTTTTTTGGACTTTAGGAAAAGAATTGTGGAAGACTATGCTATTGTGTTTAATGGCGGAGTCAGTGAAGACACTACAATCAGTGGTGAGGGAAAGTTTCAAGAAAGATGGGGGTGGTTTGGAGTGATGTACAGACTGACAAATGGTGAGATTGTGAATTTAGAAAGGATAACAAAATTAAAATTATTAGAATGTTTGACTTGGTTAAGTTACGAAACCGATTTGAACGAAGTAAAAAGCGTAAAACGAGATGTCAATAACGAATAAAACATACAACAACATAATAAACACCCTGAAGAATATCGGGAACAACCATAACCAGATAACGACTACAACAACAGGCGATATATGGGAAATTGACCTAAACAAAGAAACGCTGATGCCTTTAATGCACATAACACCAGTTAATGTGACTGCAGGAGAAAGCGAACTAAACTACAACTTCCAAATTTTTATAATGGACTTAGTAAGTGAAAAAGAAAACTGGACAGAAGCAAACTATCAAAGCGCAGACTACCTAAGTAACGAACAACAAGTACTGAGTGACAACTTGCAAATTTGTGTCGATATAATAGGAATGCTAAGACACGGAGTACAACAGTCGCTAATACAAACTAACGACATTAACTCCCCTGTTTATTTCACAGACGGAGAACCGACTATAGAGCCGTTTCAAGAACGTTTTGATAATTTACTAGCAGGGTGGACCTTTAGCTTTACAGTAACGGTAATGAACGACTTCACAGCCTGCAATACACCAATGCAAGACGCAGGACAAGGAGAATGATAAAGTTTAAAATATGGAAAATAACAATACAATTAATACCACCAAAAATAACTTATAAGCTATGAATTATGATGACTTATTAGAAAAGCTAGAAGACATAAGTATTAAACTTGAGTCTTATAAAGACTATCCTCAAGCAGCAACTAACAACGCTAAAAGAGCTAGAAAATGGAAAGAAGAAAATGGTAGTACTTGTGGAACAAGAACTGGATGGACAAGGAGCTCACAACTCGCAGACAGAAAACCAATCTCAAGAGATACAATAGCACGAATGGCTTCTTTTAAGCGACACCAACAGCATAAAGACGTACCCTATAGCGAAGGCTGTGGGGGCTTGATGTGGGATGCGTGGGGAGGTTCTAGCGGAGTAAATTGGGCGATAAGTAAATTAAAACAAATAGACAAAGAAAAAAAATAACAATTAAAATTTAAACAATGGCAGATTTAACAACCACAATAACAGAATCAGTGACGCTAAATGGTGCAGTCAGAGGTTCAACAAACATAATAACGACATCAGGAATAGATGACGTTCTAGAGCGAATTGTAACGTGTGCGCATAGCCAGGAAACGACAATCGCATTATTTGCAACAGCGAGTTATACTTCACCAGGAGCAATAGATGTGGAAAACACCGCATACGCTAGAGTTACAAACCTAAGCACAACAGACGCGGTACACTTGGCAATTGTAGGGACCGCTACAAATTACACAGTAAAACTAAGACCAGGCTCAAGTCATATGATTTTCAACGGTGAAGAAGTAATGGTAGCAGAAGCGGACACCTCTCCAGGATTTGCAAGTTTTGAAGATGTAACCAAATTTATTATAAAACCAACTAGCGCAACAGACTGTCAAATAGAGTTATTTGTTGCACTTACATAATGCAGAAATTTAAAAACATAGAAAGATACCTGGAAAGCTTTGGTAGGTCAGTAATAAACAAAGCAAAAGGGAACCTTAAAAGAAGAGGTAAAGGAAACGGAAAACTAGAGTCTTCATTAAGGTCAGAAGTAAAAAAAGGAAACAAAGGTTATGAGGTGCAGTTTTTTATGGAGCCTTATGGAGCATTCGTAGATAAAGGAGTCCAAGGAATAGGCGGTAGCTTTAAGTCAGAAAGTCAAGGTGGAAAAAGTAAGTACGCAGGAAAAAGCTTCTCAGGAAAACAACAGTACCTTAATTATAAAGGACAAAACAAAAACAGTCCGTTCAAGTTTGGTAGTGGAAAAAGTCCAGGAAGCATTTATAAAGGAATAGGGTCGTTTATTAAAAAGAAGGGACTTCAGCCACGGAACGAAAAAGGACAGTACCAGACTACGCTAGGACTTAAGATAGCAATGGTTAAAGTTTTATGGATTAAAGGAATTAAAGGAATTAGTTTCTTTCAAAAACCTTTAAGTTTAGGAATTAAAACCTTTAAAAAAGATTACACAGAAGCTCTGGAAAAAGATATAATAGCAATGCTAAAATTTAATTAAATGTCAACACTAACAATAAACCAACACCCAGGATACGAAACACTTCCTGCAGGACAAGAAATAATATTCGTGATAGGAGTAGGCGGACTAGCTGAAACAGAACAACTCAAAGTAGTTGCCGATATTTATATTGCCGATTCTTTATGGGCGTTTGCTACAACAGCGCAAAGATTTAAAGCTAATATAAACGCGCAGAACGTGGCAATATTTGACTTTGGAGAAATTGTAGAACAGGAACTAACACCTACTTATAGTGGGTTTGATAATAATTTAAACTTTCCACTTGCAGAATCAAAATTTAAAAATGTTACTTTCAACGACACTAGCAACTATCATACAATACACCAAATAGATAAATACGCACAAGCGACAAATGGAATAAAATACTTTAAGGTACACTTTGGAGCAGAATACAAAGGAGCGAACTCAAGTCTACCAAATCAAGTGTCAAGAGATAACTCATTGCAAACTTTAGTGAGCAAAACTTACCTAGCTTATAATGGAGTTTTATACGACACAGACAAAATGAGATACGTCTATGAAAGCCCGCTAGTTTATAGCAACTATGGGTACGACTTAGTTTATAATAATTATATAATGCAGACAGGGTCAGGATGTGCAGGTTCTGGTGGTTTTTTAACAGACGCTCCAACAACACAATACGCCAGAATTAACGACTATGGTACTCTTCCATTTTTACAAGGTTTAACAACACAATTCTATGGATTCAATCAACCCGATGACCCCGATGGAACAACAAACCCCCACATAGAATATTTTGAAATAAAGTACTACAACAGCGCAGGCGCTCAAGTAGGAGCAACAGTACAGGTAGATAACACGCAAGCAAACGGTGGGTATTCAGGCGTAAACACCGATGTACCCTGGGCGCAATTACAATCACCACTAGCGCAAACGAAACTAATTTATGCGGGCTTATTTCCTGGAAACTTAAGAAACTGGGAACCAGTATTTATTGTTAATTTAAACAGTATAGACCACTACACAATACAAGGATACAGCACTAACACAAATGTAGACTGCAAGCTTATGGGTCAAATGTACACAATTAGAATACTTTGTGAAGAGTTAATGGGTTACTCTCCAATAAGACTCACGTGGCTAAACAAACACGGAACGTGGGACTATTACACTTTTATGAAAAAAAGCGTACGCTCTATAAGCACAAAAAGAAAACCATACACACAACTCAGAGGGACCTGGAACGAAAAGAATTATAGCGTTAATACAAGAAAAGGTGGTAAGAAAAACTTTAACGTAAACACGCGAGAAGCAATAAAAATGAACTCAGATTATATGAGCGAAGAAGAGTCGGTGTGGTTAGAACAGTTAATGAACTCCACCGAAGTGTTTATACTAAACGGATGGACAACTAGCACAGCAGGAAACATTAATAAGTACGTAGAGCCTGTGACTGTAAAAACATCAAGCTACAAAAGGAAGACAAGAGGAAACGACAAATTAATACAATACACGTTTGAAGTAGAACGTGCAAACATAAGAAGAACACAAAGAGTTTAATATGAGTGTACAATTAGTAGTTTATCCGCAAGAGTTTAATGGCTCAACAACCACCAACGTGTGGTACACAGCACTAGCAGACCCGTTCTTTACAAGCGTACCTGCAACAGCAACTGTCACCCTTCCTGGCGGAACAGTACCACTTGCATACAACGCTTTAAATTCAGCAACGCCAAATACGAACTGGCAAAGCTTCGCATACGGAAGCACGACACCACCATCATACACAGGAGCTCAAGTAAGATTTTATGGACACGCAAATGATGGAACCTGGGATGGTTACTCAGGAATTTATACAGTTTTAACAAGCTTAATACCTGGTGAAGACTATTTGATTTATTTCACTATTTCAGCTCCAAGCTTTCCAAATACAAACAGTTTATGGAAAATAGGAATACAAGGCAGTAATAATATTATTTCTTTTAACACTTTAGGGGGTGGAGTTTATCAAGACGTACCGTGTCAATACGGACCCACTAACTGGTGTCCGAATGCTTTCCAATTTACAGCGCAAAACACAGCTGAAGTATTAGCAATAACTTATCAAAGTCCAGACGTTAGTTTCACTCCAGAAATGTACGGTATGCGAGTACAGCGACTAACAAAAAACTACTTGATAGCAAAAGGACAAGAAATTCTAGACTTATATGAAGAAACAAATATACCGCTTTCTTTATCAGTTGATGATTTTCAGAATGCAGGCGAAAAGGTGCAATCTTATAGTAAGTCTTTTAATATTCCTGCCACAAAGCACAATAATAAGGTGTTCGATAATATTTTTGAAATAACCAGAGGAACCACTGCTTCTAAATTCAACCCTTATAAACAAACCCCGTGTATTTATAAACAAAACGGAATTACAATATTTCAAGGATTCCTAAAACTTATAAACATACAAGAGAAAAATGGTGAAACAAGCTATACTGTTAATTTATTTTCAGAAGCGGTAGCATTAGCGGATATTTTAAAAACGCTTAATTTTAGTGATTTAGATTTTAATGAATTACAACACGACTACAACAGAACCAATATACAAAGTAGTTGGTATAAAACAACAGGAATAGAACTGACAAATCCACTACCTGCAACGACATCACTAGCTTATAGCACAGACGTAGGAAACCTAACACACACGAACGTTTTAATTTATCCTTTTGTGGACTGGACAGGGACCATTAAAAGGTTTGCAGACACAGCAGACATAGCAAATGGAGCTACAGCAGGACAGCCTGCAATTTCAAGCTTAGAAGACGTTTATAGACCCTGGATACAAGTCAGGTACATAATAAGAAAAATACTAGCACAGACAGGCGTAGAATTTAGCTACACTTCGCAATTTTTCGACTCGACCGAATTCAAGAATTTATTTATGGACTTCAACTGGGGTGCAGACAACTCACCGACAAACTTTAGTCAGGCAGGTCAGGCAAACTTCCAAGGAGCAACACAAACAATACCTGCGTCAGCAAGTACACTTGTAGCCTTCCCAAATAACAACACCTTCCCTCTTCAGGCAGGATACAACCCTGCAACAGGAAGGCTAACCGCCTCACAACACGGAACAACTTATGCAATAAGCTCAACAGTTACTATAAAACTGAATGGCAATTCAACCTTTGCGCAAATGAACTCCATAAGACTCGTGTGGTTTAGCTCGACAGGATTCCCAACTTACGTAATGTCAAACCAACAAATAATAGGAGCCACAAATGATGTGCTTTCTTTTACTTTGCAGTCTCCTGCAGGAATGAGTGGGGTGCAACAAAATAGTTATTTTGCAGTAGAAATACAGAATAACAGTGGTAGCACAATGACAGTACAAAACCCGTCGTTTATTTATGGAACAGTTTCAGGAGTTGCAGTAACTGGCGGTAGTTTATTAAACACTTTGCGAGGTGAAATGAAGCAATGGGACTTTTTTAAAGGAATTGTTAATATGTTTAATCTGGTTATACTTCAAGATGAAACGAATCCAAAGAATTTAATAATTGAGCCGTATGACACGATATTTAACACTACCCACCAAACCCTTGACTGGACGCATAAAGTGGACGCAGAAGAGCTTAAAATGCAACCTATGAAGCTAAAACAATCTACTTTATTTCAATACAAGGAAGATAAAGACTATCCTTTCTCAGTTTATAAGAACGCAACAGGAGAATACAACTACGGAAGCTTTGAATGGACAGTACCTGAATACACTAACGTGAGAGGTGAAGGAAAAGTCGAAGCTTCACCTTTTGCAGCAACACTTGTAAAACCAATTTTTGATGATACACCAGACTTAATAGCGCCTGTAATTTATGGAGCAAATGAAGATGGAACAGAATTTAAAGGAATAAACAACAAGCCTAGAATTTTATACAGAACCTCTTCTTCTCCAACTTTACTAACGCAAACTACTTATTTCACACCACAGCAAAACGGAGTGACAGGAACAAACGCGACAGGATACTCTTTATTTAGTCATACAGAATCGGTACCACCATCACCATCAAGCAATGATTTAAACTTTGGAGCTTGCCAATTATTAATAGGTTCACCTTCGCCAAATAACTTATTTAGCTTATACTACTCAAGTTATTTCTACGAACTTTATAACCCAGATACAAAGACGGTAAAATTAAAAGCACTTTTGACAGAAAAAGACGTTAGTAGTTTTGATTTCACAAATAGGATTCTTATAGAAAATCGAGAATTCAGAGTTAATAAAATAAATTATAA